>Ga0209107_10000008_pt1 | contig 121642 bp, 163 predicted proteins | sample LakErihyJuly2011_2_FD_187460 | JGI IMG/M metagenome (GOLD analysis project Ga0209107, IMG submission 187460) | Freshwater microbial communities from dead zone in Lake Erie, Canada - CCB hypolimnion July 2011 (SPAdes) (version 2) | ecosystem: Environmental > Aquatic > Freshwater > Lentic >...
GGTAATGGAGTCGATTGTCATAGAATATGGGAAGCGCTTTTTTTAAAGTGTGTTCCAGTTGTATTATATCATGAGTGTTTTTCAGAATTTAAAAATTTGCCTATATTGTTCGTGGATTCGTGGGAGGATGTAACTTTAGATTTTTTAAAAAACAACATAAGTAAATATGCTGAAATGTTTAATAGTGATATACCTCAATTAACAACTGAGTACTGGATTAAAAAAATAAACATATAATATATGAATCAAATAAAAAATAAAACATTTGACAATCGAGCCTGGAGACAGTCAAAATAAAAGTGTATTAATCTATAGTAATTTTAGCCTGCATCAGTAAATATGAAAGCAATATAACTTAATAATAATGAAAGCAATTAACCATCGTGAAATACAAGAACTTTATAATAAGTTTATAACAGTAAACTATACAGAAGAATATAGAGAACGTTATAGAGATTTACCTATACATAAAAATAATAAAACGTGGAAGTGGGAAGGTAAAGATTTTCCACGCGTTATATCACTTCTAGAGTTTGAGACATATATCTTAAAATATAATTTTGATATTGAAAATTTATTAATATTTAACGGACCTGCCGACCCTGAGATAGAGTATCTAGAAGGTAGGATTAAAAATATAGATAACATAAATTATGAAGATGATACTATAAACAACGACTTACACTCACTTAATCTACCAAAAAAAGATTATGATTTTGTATGCTTGCATCAAACGCTTGAACATGTTTATAATCCATATCAATGCCTAGGGAATATTATGGATCATATGAAATCGGGAGGATATTTATATATTAACGTACCGGCATGTAATGTACCTCACAGCGAACCATATCACTATTATACCGGTTATACACCTATGGGATTGACAGCAATAGCTTATCAATTAGATTTTGAAATATTAGAGGTAGGTCAGTGGGGAAATCTTGATTATCATATAAAATTATGGACGAGAAATCCTGGTTGGAGTGATTACACTCAATTAAATAACCCTGGACTTAATCAAATTGAAAATCCTATAATTACATGGATTCTTTTAAGAAAAAAATAATATGACTGGTATATTATGTCAAGATGATATCAATGTTGTTGGGCACAGTCTATTTAAAAACTATAAATTAGCTCTTAGTAACTATTTTCAATCTGTACTACAACCTATTAATAGTATAGAAGATCTAAACAATTTAGATCTTTTAATAATCGTTGATGAGCACTATATACCACATAAACAAGTATGGCAAAACGATGAATTTATTAATGTAATAAATAAGTTAAATATTAAGGTACTGATATTTAATTTTGAGAAAATATTCAATAGTCAGTTTCCATGGAATATTAGTGTTCAGCATTGTGTAGAAAAAATTAATAGGAGATTGCAGATAGTATCTGATGTAAAGGACGCAAAAATATTAAACACATCTATTATTAACAAGCAGTTTTTATCCCGTGATACAATCCTAGAAGAACCTATCGATAATAAAATCGATGAGATACTTTTTGTAGGTCAGATAAACGAATACTATCCTACACGTAGAGAAATACTTAACGGTATTCAACAGATTAACAGTAAAGTAAGAGTTATACAGTCTGATCGTAGATACAATTATAATGAGTATTTAAACCTAATAAATCAGTCAAAATATATATTAAACCCTTTAGGTACAGGTGAGTTTATTAATTTAAGATTTTATGAAGCATTAAATTTAGGCTGCACGGTAATACAACAGTATACCGATGAAATGGAAAAATGGTACCCAGAATTAAATAAGTATAGTGTGTTAAAGTTTAAAACTGTAGATGACTTTAAAACATTAGACTTTAACAAACCTACACCTCATAAGGAATTATTTCTAGAAGATTATTTTGAAGAAATAAACTTTATAAATATTATAGAGCATATATAATATATATTATGCAACAACATACTAAGCTTGATATCTTTAAGGATATGCCATTTAATGAAATTTATTACAATGTTCCGTCGGCTTGGGGTGGTGCATGTGGCTCGGAAATTCCACGGCCTCAACCTTCTGACTTTATAAGTGATTATTTTAAAGATAAGCTAGATGGTTTTTTTGTAGATGTAGGAGCAAGCGACGGTATTATATGGAATAATTCATTAAATTTAGAAATTAACAATAAATGGAAAGGTATATGCATTGAACCTCACCCTGAAATTTTTAAACTATTGATAAGTAATACAAAAGGCATACAACGAACTGCTGAATGTTTAAATGTCGCTATTTCTGCAGAAGAAAAAGTATCTGATTTTCAGATGTTTATCGGAGAATGGGACTCACATATGCTTAGTGGAATTATTGATAATTATGATAATAGACAAAAAGATAGAAACGACTTTAAACGAAATAGTCCCAATTCACAAATTATAAAGGTTCAGTGTCTACCATTACAAAAAATATTTGACGAGAGAAATATTACACACGTTGATTATCTTTCAATTGATACAGAAGGCTCAGAACTAGAGGTCTTACGAAGTATAGATTTTAATAAGACAAATTTTGAACTCATTAGTGTTGAAATAAATTATGAAGCAGATGAAATTAATTCATTTTTATTAGCTAATGGATATGTTACCTTTAAAGATAAGGTATGTTGTGATCAGTTTTACATTAAAATTCCTTGAAGATTACTTTATGGAAATCAATTTGATATAATAATGAAATTTGAACACTATATATTTGACCTTGACGGGACGATAGTCTCGACAAAGAAAATACATCAAAAATCATTCAACCAAGCTTTAGTGTCTTTAAATCATAAGATAATTGACGATAACGATTTACCGTTATATGAAGCCCTTCCCTCTACAGAGAAGATAAAAGTATATAATAAGCTTAATAATACTAATATAGATTTAGAAGAATTTATACCGATCAAAAGCAAGTTTTGCGAGGAAAGTATAGAGAATTCAAACGATATATATAGTGATGATATCTTTAATATTTTAAAAAATTTAAAGCAGCAGGCAAAGACAATATCTATATGCTCTAATAGCACAGAAAAAACAATTAAAACGATTATTAAAAAGATGCATATCGAATCTTATATAGATAGCTTTTATCATAACAAAAGCTGTGCGCCAAAGCCATTACCTGATATGTATAGATTGGCAGTCAGCGAGTCTAAAATTGACTCCATTAAATCTATAATATTTGAGGATAGTGAAGTAGGTATGAAGTCAGCTCTCACGAGCTTTAAAGATGTAACAGTTGTAAGAGTTGCTAACCCTTACAACTTAAAATTATTTTTTTAATTTATGAATATTATTATTCCAATGGCTGGTAATGGTCAGAGATTTGTTGATGCTGGGTACGATCTACCAAAGCCGATGGTAGATGTATTAGGAAAGCCTATGATCTTACGTGTGCTAGAGAATTTAGATATCGATGGTAAATACCATTTTATTGTAAGAAAGGAACACCAAGAGAAATATCAAATATGCGACTTACTAAGATCATTAATACCAGATTGTGAAATAATACAACTTAGTGAATTAACAGAAGGTGCTACATCTTCTGCACTAAAAGCATTTACTGATAAAATAGACTTGGAAGATGAGTTAATTGTAACAAACTGTGACCAAATATTTATTTGGAATAAGCAGCTATTTTTTAACGTAGCAGATGATAGTGACGGTACCTTATTATGTCATCGCGATAGTGACAGTAAGTGGAGTTATTGTATAGGTCAAGTAAATAGTAGTAATTATATGAATGTATCTTATGTTGTTGAGAAACCTAATATAATACCTGAGTACTCATACGCAAACGTTGGTTTATATCACTGGAAATTAACAAAAAGATTTTATAATGATGCCTTACGAATGATAAAAGAAGGTAATAAGACAAAGAATGAGTATTATATTTCCCCTCTTTACAATTACCTATGTGATGAAGGTAAGGTAGTAAAATCAGTGCTTTGTACTGAAATGTATGGTATTGGAACCCCTGAAGATTTAAAAAACTATGAATGTAAGTTTAATTTGGATAACTAGAGTTAGCGAGTTAGAGGATGAATTTCTACAAGAGTATATTAATACTTTTGATGGTATTGATGTAGAAAAAATAATTGTAGGTCATACAAATATTGCTGACAAACAATTTAAATATATACCATTTTATGAACGTGGCATAGATGCTCTAGGGCTTATTTGTCACAAGAAGAATATAGGAGTATTAGCAGCAACAAATGACATCTGTGTAGTAATGCATGCAGATATTACCCCTACTAAAGAAACTTTGTTAAACTATAATTGGAGTAATATAAAGAGTAACGACATAGTGTGCCCTACTGCGGTAAATAAGCAGGGAGATATAGGACACACTTGGTGTACACGTACATCATGGAGCTCAAAATCTCCACATGAACCATACGATACAAGTACCTATATAAGTGGAGCGTGCTTAATAGGTCATAAAAAAACTCTCTTAGAGAATACCTGGAACCAAAACTTAATACACAGTGAAGGTGAAGATGTAGAGATGTCTGACAGACTACACTCTAAAGGAATGAATATCTATTGTGACCCTTCTCTACTCTTTAACATAAAATTTCGCCAATGAAACAAACTATATTTGATGTCGGTGCCAATACAGGCTCATCATGTCACCACTACTCTCTAAACGGAGATATCGTATATGCATTTGAACCTACACCTTACTTGCTAGATACATATCTACTACCAAAGCAATCAGCCAACTATATAGTAGTTCCTAAGGCAGTCTCATATTTTGATGGTGAAGCAACATTTAATATTGCAGGTCACCAGGATTGGGGGTGTAGCTCTCTCAACACGTTTAGCGATAATCTGAATCAAACATGGGGTTGGAGAACTGATTTGTTTGTTACAAATAAGATTCAAGTTAAGGTTATAAAATTAAAGAGCTTTATTCAAGAGCATGACATTAAACAGATAGATATCCTACACATTGATACACAAGGTAGTGACCTAGACGTGTTAAAGGGTCTTGAAGATCAGATATCCATTGTACAGTCAGGCGTTATTGAAGTGCCATCAGAGGTTCATCTAAAGCTTTATAAAGAGCAACCATCAAAAGAGGAATCTATTGAGTTCTTAAATTCAAACGGGTTCAAAATAAAGTCGATGGAATATCAGGGGAATGAATACAATATCTATTTTCATAGATAAAATATTTGTAATTTAGACTTGAAAAGTACAGTAAGTGATGTATAATCATCTTATGATTATTGAGCATCCCATATATGAAGGCAGTTTAATTAAGGAGAGGTTCGCGTATCGCTTCTTCAACAAGCAAGTTTCTCCAGCTGGTAACATTGTTGCATTTAGAGCTCCAATGTATGTTATCGAAGGTCTTATCGACCTAGAAGACTCTCTTAGTAAAGACTATATCTTTAGTGATGATGCTATTAACTTCTGCTGGGAGATTCCTAACTTGTGCCCTCTTGGCGCCGTTGCATTCCAGCGGTGGTTTAATGTAAATATTGCATTTACTTTATCTAAGCTTACCGGTCTTAAGATTGGTGTAGATGGTGATGACCTTATGGTAGATGAGAAGTTTACTGGTTCAGATCGAGTAGAACGTGATCAAGGTAAAGCTAGTGTATCAATTACTTACTCTAAGAATAATGTAGCTATTGGTCATACCGGTATTAATATTAAGGCTGGTAGTAAGGCTCCTGGATTTGCTTATTCTACTAATCTTACTGATGGTGAAGCAAAGATCTTTATGGAGACGATATGTAATATCTTTAATAATGAAGTAAAAGATATTTGTATTGCTGCTAGTAAAGTAATTGTATGAATATATTCGATTTATTTAAAGAGTTATTCTTTAAGATGAAATCGATAGACTGTCGTAATAGTGAAGGCATGCAATTGTTCATACCTTTTATGATTAATCGATGGTTATCGTTTTATAGTAAAGCTCAGACTCTATTTGTAAATGAGACTCTTAACAAGTACTCTAATGTTATCGATGACAAAATGCAGATGTACAGTATGTACTATAACTTAATTCCAAAAATGCATTTTAAGAAGATACCATATGTAAAGAAAGTAAAAGACAATCCAGAAGAGGAAATAGAGCATCTATCACTAATTGCATCCAACCTAAACATCTCTACGAGAGAGATTAAACAGAACATCGAAATATATAACAACCTTAAAGCACGAACATTATGAAACATAACATGGATCTTTTAACACCTGTTGGTAAATAGCCGTATGCCTCTAGACATTGACTTACTACCGACTACTCGTAGTCTTATTGACCTATCTTCTCATTCCTCTGGAGATTTCGGATTAGATGATTATGAATTATCCTTTATCCTAGATGATATTATGCTTGTTGAATATGTAGATATTTCTTCAGACGGTGATAGCATTACTCGTAACGGTCTTTTTGTACCAACCAACGCCCTTACAAAAGCTTGGCGTAAAGCTCGAGTTATTCTCACAGGTCCTAACGTCAAGCATGCTAAGAAAGGTGATATTGTAGTCTTTCCAAACAATTTAGGTGTCACTGTTTCTAATATGGACATCGAAGGTCATGGTAAGATCAAGAAAGGTATATTTTTAAACGAAAGTAGAATTTTTGGTATCTGTAAAGAAAAAAATGAAAGTACAAAGACAATCTCTTGATAATATTCTATTATCAAACGTATGTGAAATTAGATTTCTACGTAAAATCCCAGTAACTGGTAAAGCTCTTACGCGTAGAATGTGGTGCACAAAAAGTTACGATTTACTTACCTCAACTAACGGTAAGGTTTCGTTAAACTATAGAGCCCCAACTAACCCTAAAAAGGTAAACGAAACAAATGATAACATCCTTGTCGTATGGGATGTATTCATGCAAGACTATAGAGCTATTAGTATGTTAGAGTGTGAGCTAATTCAGCAAATTCCTGCTGACGAATCATTCTGGCAATTCTTTAATGATAATCTATATAATATGACTGCAGAACAAAAAGCAGCGTTTATGAATTCATGAAATTAGATCAATATAGCGACTGTTTTAAATATCTCCTACTAAGAGATGTCTGTATCAAGATTAATAATAAAATTATTAGGACTGGTAAAATTAAAAACTTCGCTATAAAGCAGTTTTATATAAAGCTGTTTATTGAGAATCATAAAGGTCATATTAGACTACTTGAGCTACCATATCCATTCGGTATATCTAAAGTAGATGAGATAACATCACTCGATTATAACATAGATACATTCTGTGGAAATAATAAGGATCTTAAGTGTAAGTTAAAATTTCTGAGTAAGAAAAATGTTAGTAAGTTCTATGATACAGTGGTAGATATAACTGTAATGTAACGAACTACCTTATAATAATTATTATGTCACAAAGCTTATTACAGAGCTTCCCAGCTCCGTATACTCCTAACTCTGCGCAAGTTAAATTACTAAATAAAATTGAAGAGGCTTTTAACGATGGTTACAAATTTGTAGTTTGTTGTGCTCCGACTGGTTCGGGTAAGTCATTTATCTCAAAGACTATTAGTAATAGTTCGAGAGAGCCATCTAAGGAATTTGTAAACCATATTACTAGCTATTCAGCATTCAAGCATAACTATGGCGGTGGATACGCTAGTGCTGAAGAGTGTGAAGAGCAGCCTGCATTCGGAGCCTTTGCGTTAACTATTACTAAGACTCTACAAGATCAATACAAGAGTATGTTTGAGGATACTGCAGTATTGAAAGGTAAGTCTAACTATCAGTGTGCAATTGATGATAGCTATAATGTAGATATGGCTCCTTGTACTTTACTAAAGTCTATTAAAGAGGACTGTTGGTCAAAGAATAAGTGTCCTTACTATAATGCTAGAAATCAATCGCTGATTGCTAGCTTTGCTACGCTGAACTATAATATGTTCTTCTCTCTACCTAATCATGTTAAGAAGCGTGAATACATAGTATGTGATGAAGCATCTGAGTTAGAAGATCAGCTAGTAAAGCAATTTACTTGTACTGTTAACTTCGATACTCTTAAGAAGAGTGAAATCAATATTTCACCGTTTGATAGCTCTAATTATGGTAAAGCATTAAAGTGGGTATCGTTAATGTCAGTGAGAATTAGTGAGCGTATCGAAGAAGTAAAGGATATCGTAACTAAGGGATCAAAAGGTATAAAGTCTCTCAGTAAGAACTTTATTGATGCGCGCAAGGCTGAGATGATCTCGTTAAGAGCACTGCAGACTAAGCTTAGTATTCTTGAAGAGACTTGGAATGACTGCGAGTATATTTTTGAGAATGACTTTAAGTCTGTAACCTTTGTACCTCTCAAGGTTAATAAGCTTTCGAGGTTTCTGTTTAACTTTGGTGAGAAGATAGTGCTAATGTCAGCTACTATTATCGATCATAAGAATTACTGTAAGTCTCTAGGTATCGACCATTATAAGTACATTGAAGTAGAGTCTTCGTTTGATCCTGGTAATGCTCCTATCTATGTTCAGACTAAGGTTAAGCTAAGTTATAGTAATCTTAATCAGAACCTACCTAAGATTAAGAAGCAGATTATGGAGATCTGTAACTTTCATAAAAATGAAAAAGGATTGATTCATACCCATACTAACACCATAACTACTTACTTAAATAGAAATATAAATGAAAAGCGATTCCTATTTCGAGAACCTGGGGTTAATAACGAAAATATCTTGCAGCAGCATGTTGACACAACAGATCCAACAGTATTGGTATCACCTTCAATGGGCTATGGGGTTGATCTCAAAGATGATCTAGCTCGATTTCAGATTATTATTAAGGCACCTTACTTGCCTATGAATGATAATCGAATCAAGAAGATAATGAAGATTGATCCTGACTGGTATGTAAATAAGATGCTAAGTTCTTTGATTCAGTCGTGTGGTAGAGCTGTAAGATCGAAGAAGGATCATTGCATTACCTATATCTTAGATGGTGCTATTATTGAGAGTGTTATAAATAACAAGAATAAACTACCCAAGTACTTTTTAGATAGATTTGTTTGATTAAGTATTCTACACAGGTAGAATATGAAAGACTATACATATTTCTTTGAGATAAAGAACTTATTAACCCAATTTGTAGCTGCGTTTGACGAGACTACAATAAAGCGGTATAATAAGGATAGAGTACCTGAAGAGGTAATAGAGGTAAGATACGTACTCGCACCTAAGCAGCGAGTAATATATGATATAGTTAACAAAGCTCAGAACTTAACTCTGCCTGTTATTGCAGTTAATGTAACGAATGTAACTAGGGATAACGAAAGAGTCTTTAACAAGATTAATAACATACATAATTTTGTTACAGAAAAAGATAGTAGAACGGTAAGAATGCCGGTACCTATTAATATTACTGTTAGTATGTCTATATTAACCAGATATATGGATGATATGGATCAAATACTTTCAAACTTTATACCTTTTAATAATCCATATATTATTCTTTCTTGGAAAGAACCAACAGGTATAGGTAACGATGTTTTTGAGATTAGATCTGAAGTACTATGGGATGGTACTATCTCACTAACCTCACCTACTGATACATCTTATTCTGATAAGTTTAGAGTCATAGCGGATACAACCTTTACCATTAAAGGTTGGCTGTTCAAAGATAAGAATGAAATAGCAACCCCTATCTATTTTATAGATGCAAATTTCAGTATACCAAGCAAGAACGCTAATTTAGAAATATATAGCGATACTGATTTAGATTCGCTTTCTGCTACTGAGTTAGAAACTATATCTTTATCCGCTTACCCAGCCATTACTAATCTATGGCATAACTATCAGTCTAACCTACAACCTGTATATACTAACCTATCTCTTAATGGTGCGTTAACTGCTAATAATAATTTTATTATATACGGTTATAATTTCGATTATACAACAGCTATTGCGCTAAGTTCAAATAATAATACGCTTTATAATAATCTAACATCATTCAGCACCGCAAGAATGAGTACAGTATCAGGATTTAAGCTCAGCAGTTACGAAATATTAAGTCAAAACATTTTAAGTGTAACTATACCGTATACTCTCAATACAGGTCTTGTTGATGTTATGATAATAAATCCTGCAGGATATGCTTCAACTTCATCTATTAGTGGAGTTGATATATTACTGAATTGATAATGCAAAATAAGTAATAAATATAAACAATGTCCGATCTCTCAACATCGCCTAATAATAACAGATCATATGTTTCCGATGACGGAAGGTCTTCAACGTTCGGTAGGAACTTAGTTAATTATATACAGAATAAACTACCATACGTTAACGCTCGTCAAGAGAATGATCAGCTTAATACAAAATACAAATATTTCCGTAAAGCAGGAATTAGCAAAGCAGAAGCTCTCGCGAGAAACTCTATTTCATCATCTAACGAATTCAATAATCTACCAATTGGTGACATTGGTAAAGATACGTCGTTTGGTGATGTCATGTATGCTAACATACAGCAGGATAAAGGAGGTAGACTTAGAGACTATAGGGTAATGTCTGCCTACTCTGAAGTTGCAGATGCATTAGATGAATTATGCGATGAGACTATTAACGAAGATGATAATAAAAATATTGTTAACATATCGTTTAAAAATGTAGATCTAACTTTAAGAGATCGTGAAACAGTTGAAACGGAATTTCAGAAATATATTGAGTTTTTTGATTTTAAAAATAGAGGATGGCAGTATTTTAGACAGTTACTCATCGAAGGCGAGGTATTCTTTGAATTGATTATACACGAAGATTACACTAATGAAGGTGTTCTTGGTGTAATTAACCTTCCTTCTGAATTAATCGATCCTGTTTATAATAATATACAGAATATGATTGTAAAAGGTTTTATATACCGTAAGCCGATATATAATCCTAATAATCCGAATAAACTTGAAAAAATGGAGTTTATACCAATGGAGGAGAATCAGATTGTTTATATTGACTCTGGTGTATACAACGAATCAAAAACCTTTGTTATACCGTTCTTAGAAAATGCACGTAGACCTTATCGTCAGTTAAGCTTAATTGAAGATTCCATTGTTATCTATCGCTTAGTTAGAGCGCCAGAACGTCTTGTCTTTAACGTAGATGTAGGTAATATGTCTCCACCGAAAGCCGAGTCATACTTAAAGAAACTTATACAGCAGTACTGGTCACGAAAGACTTTTGACTTAGATCAAAACGATGTTGTTAAAAAGTTCAATCCACAATCTATGCTTGATGCTTTTTGGTTTGCTAAAAGGCAAGGGTCAGAAGGTACAAGTGTAACTCCATTACCTGGTGGTAGTAACCTAGGTGAATTGCAAGACTTGATGTACTTCATTAAGAAGCTATATCGCTCTCTCAAAGTACCTGCATCACGTTTAGATCCGCAAGATGCTGTCAAGGATGGAGCTGAAATATTAAGAGAGGAACTAAAATTTGCAAAAGTTGTTATACGGTTACAACAGCATTTTGCAGCTGGTCTTAAAAAAGGATTTATAACTCATCTTAAGCTTAAAGGTCTCTGGGATAAGTTTGATTTAACCACTAATAACATTGAATTATCTTTTAATGTACCTACTAACTTCTTTGAGATGAGAGAAAATCAAAGATTAGAAGGTAGAGTTGGTAACTTTAATCAGCTGGCTTCAAGTGAATATATATCTAATACTTTTGCACAGAAAAAATATCTAGGCTGGAAGGATAAAGATATTCTAGCTAATAGAGAGTTCTTACGTAAAGATGCAGAATTACAGTGGGAGATAGCTCAAATAACTAACAGCGGACCAAACTGGATGGAAAATGTAGTTGTAGATGGTGCAGGAGAAGCAGGAGGTGATGCAACAGGTCTCGGCGCGCCACCATCAGGAGGTGGAGGTGATATACCTTCCTTCGGTGGAGGGCCGGCTACTACCGATACTGGTGGTGCAGAACCACCTCCGGCTGGAGGAGAAGAAGCCTCTACACCACCAGCACCAGCAGCATAACTGACTAAATAACAATATGCCTGCTGCTTGTGAAGTAACACCAATCTCTGCCTTTTTATCTACTAACCTTAATAGTAAGATTGAATGCTATGAAAGATTAGGTGACAGAATAAAAAGATCTTTAGGTTACCCTCTTATATCTTTAGAGATACATCAAGATCAACTATTTGAGAATATTCAAATAGGGATAGAGATGTTTTCAAAGTTTGCCGGATATACTCGTGAATATCTTATATTTGATTCTAATCTTTATGAGAGGAACAAAGGTATTAGATTAGATTACTTGTTTACTATAGCTAATACGGAAAGAACACCTGCTCAAAAAGTATCTAATAGTCCAGCTGTACCAGACCCTAACTATAGTATATCAACACCTAACTCAGTCTTTATAGCAACATCTGCTGTAGCTAGTACAGTCTTTAGTTCATCATCCTCTCTGTCCTCTTTATTCTCAGCTGGTATTGATCAGTTTGATATATTAGATCAAACACTATATAGCAGCCTTACTAGCTTCTCACGAAGCCTAACAGCTGCATTTACAACATCACCAAGAAAGACTATAACCTTAGCATGTGAACCAACAACTGCAGTTACTTATAGTAATGCTTTTGACTACGATATAATGGACTATCGTAAAGTGATAGATGTAGTAGATTTCGAAGAAGGCTCTACAACTGGTATTAACACATTATTTACTTTAGAGCAAACCTTAGCTCAGCAGACGTACTTTAGTTACGCTTTAGGTAATTATGGTTTTGATTTACTATCATGGTATGCTCTAAAAGAGTTTATGGATACTCGTGAGAAGTTACTAGCTACTACTAGAGACTTAAAGTTTGATCCAAGAACGCAGTATCTAACAATGTATCCTCAACCTAACACTAATCGATTCTATGGAGTTATATCATGTTATGTAGAGAGACCTATTAGAGACTTAGTCAAAGAGCATTGGGTATATCAATACGCTCTAGCTCTTTGTAAAATTACAATTGGCAGAGTAAGAAGTAAATTCGGAAGTGTTAGTCTCCTTGGTGGTGGGTCTTTAAACTATGATCTATTGCAAGAAGGTCTTTCAGAGAAAAAAGAATTAGAAGCACTACTCTACTCTGGTGCTACTCCTGGACTTTCTGATTCTGAGCCCGCTATGTTCTTCGTAGGTTAATTATGAGTTCTAAATATAAACAAGGTACATATAGACCAAGGAATCCTGATAAGTTTATAGGTTCAACAGCTACCTATAGATCAGGATTAGAATTAAAATTTTTTAGATTCTGCGACTATAATCCTAATATAGTAAAATGGTCAAGTGAGTCAGTGGTTGTACCTTACATTTCACCAATTGATGGCAAGGTACACAGATACTTTGTAGATAACTATGTAGTTATTAAAGAAGGTAACATTCTAAAAAAGTATCTAGTAGAGATTAAACCTTATAAACAAACGCTACCTCCTCAGACCAAATACAGAAAAAGAGAGCATTTATTATACGAGCAGAACATGTGGATTGTAAATCAAGCTAAATGGACTAGTGCACAAGAATATTGCAAGAAGAAAGGGTTAAACTTCTTGATAATAACTGAGAAAGAATTAATTAATAGGAAATAGTTAACATGAGCATAAATAAATCTATATGTCATTAAAGCTTAATCTTCTAATTGGTCAAACTGCTCATGAGGATACCTTTGAGTATATCGTAGAAGAAACTAATCGAAATACCCCGTCTAACCTTTACATTAAAGGTCCATACATGATGGCTGAAAGTATTAATAAAAATAAACGTATCTACCCTATTGATGAACTTCGTAATGAAGTAAGTCGATATAATGAAGAGATGGTCAAAACAGGTAGAGCGATGGGAGAATTAAATCACCCTGCTGCAGCTGATGTTAATTTGGAAAGAGCGTGTCATATAGTAACTGAATTATATGAGAAAGACAATGTCTTTTACGGTAAATCTAAAGTCTTAACTACACCGTGTGGTCAGATTGTAAGATCATTAATTAATGATGGGGTTAAAGTAGGTATGTCATCTCGTGCGTTAGGTACTTTAGAAGAGCAGAGGGGTCATAATATTGTAAGAAATGTAAAGCTAATCGCTGTAGATTGCGTAGCTGACCCATCATATCCTCAAGCTATTGTATCTGCAGTATTAGAGTCTAAGCAGTGGATACTAAACGATCATGGTAAATTTGAAGAAGCCTTTGATGTATTAGATAAAACATTAAGCAAGCTACCTAAGAAAGATGTAGATGGCTTTTTATTGCAACAAATTATGAATTTTATTAACAAGCTATAAATATTGTATATGAAAGTTTCTTCTCAGAGCAAGCCAGTGTCAACAGATATATATAGTATACATAAATTTATTTCTGCCCTTTCTTTAAAAAATTATGCAGCAGCTAATAAATACTTAAAGAGCGCTATTGAGTCAAAGCTCAAGAATCGAATCAACAATCAGCTCGATACACCTTTATTCTAACACATGAAAGTTAAAAACATTTTACCTGATCAAGTTAAAGATCTTCTCACTGAAGACTCTTTAAATACTATCGAGACTGCTCTTCAAGAAAAGACATCTCTTCTTATTGAGACTGCACTTATAAATCAAGATGAGCTTTACTCACAGAAGCTACAACAGCTAATGAAGGCCATTGATAAAGATCATACCTCAAAGCTAAAGCGGGTAGTTGAAGCAGTAGATATTTCAAACGCTCGTAAGCTTTCAACTGTTGTTAAACGGTATGAAAAAGAGATCAATAAGAACGCCAAGTCCTTCAAGAATACCTTAGTCGAGTCTATTTCTGATTACTTAGAAGAGTATATCGATGAAGCAATTCCTAAGGATGCAATTGTTGAAGCTACTAAGAATAAGACTGCTCTAAGTGTTCTAACCAATCTTCGTAAAGTACTTGCTGTTGACGCTGCTCTAATGAAAGAGTCAGTTAAAGAAGCCGTTCAAGACGGAAAGACTCAGTTAGACACTCTTAGTGAGCAAGTAACTAAGTTAGAGAGAGAAAATAAAATTCTCAAAGAATCTTATCTTAAGACCAAGGCTGATCTTATCCTCGAAGAAAAGACTTCAGACTTACCTGATAAGAAGAAAGAGTATATCAAGAAAGTTCTAGGTGATAAGACTCCTAAGTTTATCGAAGAAAACTTCGATTATACTCTCAGACTTTTTGATAAGAAAGAAAAGGAAAAGATTTCACAGCTTAAGGATGAAGCCTTTAGTCGTAGAGTAGTTAAAACTGATGCACCGCGCGTCAATCTACAAGAGTCTACCACCAAAACCATTAACCCTTACGTAGACGCTTTACAGCGTAACAGATAATTTTTCACCCTAATAATGAGGTACCTCGGTACCTGAGTAACATAGATTTAATCTATGAAGGTCGAATAAAAGGAAAATAAAAAAAATTATGAATAAACCACAGTCATTTATTGATAGATCAAGAGCTGAGACCCTTCTAGAGAAGTGGGCTCCAGTACTTGATTTCAAGTCAAACTCAATCAAGGAAATTGACAACGAGAATACTCGTCTCAATACCGCTATTCTTCTTGAGAACCAAGAAAAATGGTGCTTTGAGCAATCCGGTAACACCTCTGCTTTAGGAGCTAATGCAGGAGATTCTCCTCGGAGTTTCTCTTCAACAGACAATTACGCACAAGGTGATTCTCGTTTGCCTAAGATCCTTATTCCAATGATACGTCGTACATTCCCAGAGTTGATTTCGAATGAAATCGTCGGTGTACAGCCTATGTCTGGTCCAGTCGGTCTTGCTTTCGCTTTACGCTATAAGTACGATTCTGCTGGTCTCGGCTCTGGTGGCATTGACGGCGGCTCGTCTGCTCTTGGCACTCACACCACTGTTGGCAATGCTAACGGTAGAGAGCTAGGTTATCAGTACGTTGATACCAGATTCACTGGTACATCTTCGGGTGTACTTTCTGGTAACGCTGCATGGTCCTTCACTCAACAAGATCAAGGTGTTGCTGAAATCCTCAAGAACTTTGAGATTCAAAACAACATCCCACAGGTTAACGTAACCTTCGAGAAAACAGCTGTTGAAGCTGGTACTCGTAGATTAGGTGCCCGTTGGTCTGTTGAGCTCGAACAGGATCTTAAGAACATGAATGGTATCGATATCGATTCTGAAATCACTAACGCTATGTCGTATGAGATTCAGGCCGAAATCGACCGTGAAATGATCATGAGAATGGTCCAGTCAGCTCTTAATGCACAAGGCGGTCAAGGGTATTCCTTCTGGAACCCAGCCTCTGCAGACGGTCGTTGGTTAGTTGAGAGAAATAGAGACTTCTATCAGCGGTTAATCATTGAAGCAAACAGAATCGCTGTCCGTAACCGGCGCGGTGCTGCTAACTTCATCGTTGCTACTCCTCGTGTTTGCGCTATCCTCGAGATGCTCCCTGAATTCCAGTGGGTACCTGTACAGGGTGACGTTTCAACACAGCCAGTAGGCATCGCCAAGATTGGCTCTGTCGGAGGTCGGTTTAGCGTTTATCGTGATACACGTACTGAAGTACAAAACGCCACTCAATATGGCACTCAAGGATACACCTCACAAGCTGATGGATCTGCATATTCTAATACTGTAGAATATGCTCTTCTAGGCTATAAAGGTCCTGAGTTTTACGACACCGGTATCATCTACTGTCCTTACATTCCGATCATGGTACAAAGAACCATCGGCCCGAATGACTTCGCTCCACGTGTAGGCTTGCTTACTCGTTATGGCGTTGTCAATAACATATTCGGTTCCGAACTCTACTACCATGTCATCATTATCCAGGGCTTAGGTCAAGCGTTCACTCCATCCAATCAGTCAGTCTACTTTTAATAGCTAGCTATTAAATAGACAAATTAGCCCATGTGAGAGCAATCTCACATGGGCTTCTCCTTTTATAACAAACTATAAATTCATTTTATTGTATAAAAAGACATAAATAATAGTATGGCATTTATTTCATATAACAATCAAGCTCTATCTGCATTTGGGCAAACTCCATCTAATCTTGCATGGTCTTTATCAGGTACTGGTTTACCTAAAACTGTTGAACTACGTACTGTTGGTGTAGGTCCAAGTAATGTAGCTTATTCAGGCACTAAACAGGTAAGAGGTTTACTTTTTAATTCTTTAACTAATCCAGCATCTGGAACTGGTATAATGGTAACATTATCTGCGTTTAATGGAACTAGCTTTAGAGTTGATAGGGCATATCAAGGAGCTACCTTAAGTATCCTATTTACGGACAACTCTTCTTCTTTCTTTGTTTGTCAAACTGGTACAGTTGTTCAATCCTTAACTTACAACGGGTTTGACAGTGTCTCGCCAGAATCTAGACGTAAGGTATTGTTAGGAATGTACTAAGCTCACTTAGAGTAAAAAATTTAAAAGCCGGGAGATATATAATATTTCTCCCGGCTTTTTATGTAATGACCACACTATTGACACCTAAATGCTCAATGAATCTCTATGTCTGCTAAAGGTCATTTTAAGTTATAAATGGCACTGTTATCTATTACAGACAAGGAGAGACACAATTTAAACACAAAAAAATACCGTACGACTGTACGGTATTTCTTAAAGCACTATACTACTAAATTCATCCTTCTTCACCTTCAACAACAGGTGGTGCGATTGCTCTTTCGAATTTATCGAATAGAATAACCGCTGCTTTAGCTACTTGAATACCTCCAGACTTAATTGAGATATCAATTAGCTGTAGTAGTACTTGTGCTTCGTTCTTAGTGAACGTTAATGTTACTTGTTCTTCCATGGTAACTTAATTTAATATAAACTACTTATTTTTCAACTAAGAGTAGTAGTTTTTTGTAGTAGTTTTTCTAGTTCGAACTACAGCCTCGACGATCAGTTCTGGTTCGACTACTGGTTCTACGATAACTTCAGGCTCTACGATAACTTCAGGCTCTACGATAACTTCAGGCTCAACTACAGGAGGTATAATAGGGTTATTCTGTTGCTCAATCCATGTACGAAGAGGTCCAACACATCCTATTACAGCTTGGAATGCAGCAGCTACTTCAGGTACTTCATTAATAGCTTCCCATAATCTATCTGTTCGAACTGACTGAACTAGTGAGCCTGCTCCAATCTCTTGACTGTTGGGATCGTATGGTAGTAGCTCAATGTTAACAGCGCCAGTACTAACAGTAGGTGCATGGACGTTAAGGTTATATACCCATTGCTCTGAGAAGACTTTTTCAGGAATTGCAGGTATTACGATTGGTGTTTGTGGTATGATTGCCATATTTAAGTATAATCTAGTTTTTAAAAATTCAATTAATAGTTTGCAACTACAGAGCCGTATATCAAATTATTAATGTTGACGAAAGTATATATATCGGTTTTTACTCCGATTGTTTGGGTTGGTGCTGCTGATGCTGGCCATCGTAATGTTGTAGGCCATGTAACAGTATAGTTAGCAGCAGTATTAGACACTGCAACTCTAATACGCTGACCGGGCAAAGAACTGATGAAAGTGAAGGTAGTACTTGCTGTTAAACCTCTAAAAAAACTATCAGCCAGTGACCAGTTGATTATATTTGTACCAGGTATAGCTAAACTACTATTAACAGTTCGTGCAGCAGATAAGGTACCAGTGAAAGCACCGCTGCCAACAACATGTAGAGTGTGCGTTGGTGTAGCTATTCCTATACCAACCTGTGTGTTATTAACCACGAGAGCATTACTACCGAAAGTACCTATATTAACTATATCAATTAAATTAGAATCTACCTGTATTATCGGTAATCCCGCTGCATCATTAACAGAAAATATAGTACCAGTTAAGGTATCAGACACACTTAACAATCTACCTGCTGAACCATCAATTGAAAACCTATCAAGCGCGCTAGTCGCAACAGTGTAGCTAGTTATATTTAACCCACCAGCATTATCATATGCTAAGCGAGGAGCAGCAGAAAGAGGTGAAACTACACTCGAATTCGGCGATTGCGAATCGAAAATAATAGCGCCTGACGCTGGGATCATTAATATATTAGACATTATAATTATTATTTATTAACGTTACTGTATACCAAATCTGGATTTAGAGGCTTTGAAGTTTTGTTGGATTTCTTGTTCTGAGAGAGCTCTGTTATATATAGATACGTTATATATGTTTCCATTAGCAAATCCCAGATAGTTGCTAGGCATTGCCCCTAGTCGTAATGGATTTGTAGATATATCAAATGTAGAAGTAAAAGAAATTGTTCCCAAAAGATTCCCATTAACATACAATTTCATCTCGTCCAAAACAGTATTGCAAACCCCAACCATATGAACGAACATATTCCTATAATCTAAATTCGAAGATATACTTTTTTGATTTCTATCTACCCCTGTTATACTAAAAATAATTGCAGTATTTGTTAAACCAAGGCTATATTGTTCGTAAAGACTTGTATAATTATTTTGTTTGAAACATATAGGAGCATAATTACTAGTATATGAAGATATCTTAAAAAATGATGACACAGTGATTGCAGAAGATGGGTTAATGGTAGAGTTATTAGTAACTAGTGCAATATCATCAACGCCATCAAAAACAATAGACCCTCCATTAGCGCTACTAAAGGTCGGGCCATTAGTTAATGTACCATGATTACCATTCCCACTCCTATCAAACCAAGTAGTCCCACTGCCGGGATAACTCTTTCTATCCGACGCATCTAGGTGAAGAACTAGCCCGTCAGTAATTATATCAGGTCCCGTGCTAGAACTCATAAGTTATACCTCCCTCTAGCAGCGTTAAAGTTTTGTTGTATCTCATTAGTAGTTAAAGCTCTATTATAAACTCTAAAGGTAGAGCAACTCATAGGCATAGGATAACCAGTGTCGAATCTCCATCCTGATATTCTACCATTACCACTATTAAACGTTCTATTACCTGTATTCTCTGCACCAGCTTGTTGAGTTAGTGTTTGTCTGACAGTGTTAACATAAAACTTATTATTGGTATAACTTACATCGCTTCTCATTTCGAAAACATAGTGTTTCCAATTATTAACTAACCCTAAGCTAGTAACTGTGGCGGACGATATACCATAAAGATCTCCAGCACCTGTATTAAACCCTATATGACTGGTTACACCGGTAACATCATAAATGTTCCATCCGAAAAACATTTTATTATTATAACCTGCTCCAATCTTTGCCCACATCTCAACTGTTGTAGTAGTGCCTAGGTTAGGAGCGAAGAAATCTGCATAATCATCAACTCCATCAAAAACTAAAGTTCCAGAGTTATTAGTATTGTATGACAAGCTATTAACTAATGTTGCATTATTTCTATTACCACTTCTATCTATCCATGCGGTTCCAGTTCCAGGATAGCTCTTTCTATCAACGGCATCTAGACACAGTACCAGTCCACTGGTTACAATACTACTTTGATAATTTACAGCCATGTTAAATTTTGGTTATTAGTTTGTCTACATCTTTACGTTCGCCGTAAATTGTGTAGTTATATTTACCAGTTGAACCGCCAACTACAACTCTTTGATTGTCTTGTGATACAACATATAATTGTTGATAAGATCCTATTGGTGTGAGTTGAACTGTTACGCTATCTTTATGAACGAGTCCTGACCACTCTTCTGGTAGCTCAATGATACTTTCAGATGTCTTACCTCTAACAAGTACACTATGCTGATTACTTTCAACAACCCCATATTGTAGTTTTTTACCTTCTTGAGTTGGGTGATCAATTAAGAATGATTTAGTAGCAGCTGAGAAATGACCTGCTACATTAACAGATCCGGCTGCAGCGATAGTCATGCGAGTCGTACCACTCGTCTGGAACAACAAGTCTCGTGCAACACCGCCGCCACCACCAGCGTAATGACCTATAACACCACCAAGTGAACTCGCAGCTAGGGTCAAGCGTTCAAAATTCGTAACACTTGTATAGGTTCCGTATACATTGAGCGTCTGTGCCGCTGTACTGTTACGTATACCTAAGGCATTAATAGCATCTCTCTCGAGATACACACTAGCTGCGGTATCACCAAGTATTGCACGTTCACCGTATAGAGATCCAGATGCACTTAAGCTACCACCTATAGTAACCTTTTGAGCTGTAGACGTTGTACCTATACCAAAGTTACCGGTAGTGCCACTGATAATATACTTCGGGGTTGCAACGTCGTTATTATTATAGAATTGGAACTCGTTAGTTGATAGAACATCAAAGCGAGTAGCAACATATGCGTCAGTACGGTAGAAATCTAATCGAGATGCTGTACTTGAAGCAGTTCGTATTTTAAGAGTTGTAGGTGCACCAGTGACATTCTTATATACTACTAGATCTGCATCAGGAGTTGTTGTACCAATACCTACTTGACCGGTACTTGATATCGATACTCGAGCGGTACCACTGGTTTCTAGGTTAAAGTTATTAGCATCATTAGTACCTATGGTAATAGTACCGCCGAGAGTGTTACCTCCGTTTACAATATAGCTTGCGCTGTTTGCATTAACTGTAGTATATACGCTAGACCAATTAGCACTGTTAGTATTAGTCGTAGTATAGGCGCTAGCCCATTTCGCGCTATTGGTATTAGTTGTTGTATAGTTACTATTCCAAAGATTAGAATTACCGCCGGTTACAAATACAGCAGATGCCATTGTTGTTGCACCAGCCTTATCAACGTTAAAGTAACTTGTGCCGCCTATCTGTAAATCTAATAATTTACTATTAGTGCCAGATGCAGAACTATTAACATTTAATTTAATCGCTGTAACATCAACCCCAGGAGCATTCCAAGTATGAGCGATATTTAAAGCAGCACCAGAAAGACTAATTGCTGATGTAGTATCTACTATCTCAAGCTTAGATGTTGGTGTAGTAGTTCCAATACCAACGTTACCTCCGCTGGTAACGGTCATCTTGGTTGTACCAGCAGTCTCTAAGTTTAGATTAAAGTTGTCATTAGTGCCAACAATTAAAGCAACACCTTTAGTATTACCACCATCGAGAATATAATTAGCACTATTAGTATTTACTGTTGTGTAGGTACTATCCCACTTTGCGCTATTAGTATTAACTGTCGTGTAGTCACTATTCCATTTCGCGCTGTTAGTATTAGTCGTAGTATAGGCGCTAGCCCATCCAGCGCTGTTAGTGTTAGTAGTAGTATATACACTAGACCAATTAGCGCTGTTACTGTTAGTTAAAGTGTATACACTTGACCAATTTGCACTGTTAGTATTTACAGTTGTAAAAGTTGTAGCTCCATTAGCACTAATAGTATTAACTGATGTATAAGCACTATTCCAAAGATCAGAATTGCCACCAGAAGCGTATACAACATTGGTTGAACTTATACCTCCAACAACAGTTAGTCGTTGATTTGGAGTAGCTGTACCTAAGCCTACAAAACCGTTATTATCGAATACAATATCACCGGTACCGTCTGCATCAATAAAGTGAGCTATTGGAGTTGTACCTGACTGTCTAACAACTAAGGCTGGTCCAGTACCAGTATTAACTACTGACAATGCACTAGTTACACTTACACCAGTATTTAGATATGTAAAGTCTCCTACAACAGATAAGTTACCACTGACAGTAAGATTATTAAAGGTAGGATTACCACTTGTTCCTAACTCACTTATAGTTACACTCTCGTTACCTCCACCAACCCGCGGAATCGTTATATTACCTTGACCAGTTGAAGATATAGTCCCTTTGAGTATAGTAGCGCTAGCTGCATTATAAGAGCTGTATACTGAACTCCAGCTAGCGCTATTAGCATTAGATGTTGTATATACGCTACTCCAGTTTGCGCTGTTAGCATTTGTAGTAGTATAAGCATTGCTCCAATTCGCACTATTAGCATTGGTAGTAGTATAAGCATTACTCCAAGCAGCGCTATTTGTGTTTACAGTTGTAAAGGTAGTAGCGCCATTGGCACTTATAGTATTGACTGATGAATAAGCACTATTCCATAAGTTTGAATTACCACCAGAAGCGTATACAACATTGGATGAGCTTATATTTCCTGCAACTGTTAGCTTTTCATTCGGAGTCGCTGTTCCAATACCTACATTACCATTATTATTTATTAAAAATTTAGTACCTGTAGCATTGAATATTTTTACTATATCTCCGCCAGCACCATCTGACCAGTTAGTTTGTAAAGATAGTGCAGTATATGATACTGCAGGCGAATTAACAATACTCAATCCACCTTTATTTACACTGCCATTACCTGTGCTTACTGCTAATGCAGTACCAGCAGTAGTTGAATCACCTATAAATGCATTTCCTATAACATCAAGTTTATTGTTTGGTGCCGCTGTACCAATGCCGACATTACCTCTATCAAGAACTAAGTTGTTTGAATAAAGAGTATTGTTATTCGTTAAGTCGAAAGAATACGTAACCGCTCCAGGGTTAAGCATATTTAGCTTAAGATTATAGCTTGAGTGTCCGGATGCTACCCAGCTTTGCATTGTTCCGGTGTATGCTGACAGACTAACAATATGTAGTTTAGCGTCCGGAGTTATAGTCCCTATACCAACATTACCTGCACTGGTAACAGTCATCTTCGTTGTACCAGCAGTCTCGAGATTTAAATTAAAATTGTCATTAGTGCCAACGAGCAAGTTAGCACCTTTAGTATTACCACCATCAAGAATATAATTAGCGCTGTTTGTGTTTACTGTTGTATAAGTACTATTCCAGTTTGCGCTATTAGCATTGGTAGTAGTATAAGTGCTATTCCAATTAGCACTATTAGCATTAGTTGTAGTATATACACTTGACCAATTTGCACTGTTTGCATTTGTCGTAGAGTAAACACTACTCCAATTAGCGCTATTTGTATTTACAGTTGTATATGTAGTGGCACCATTAGCACTTATAGTATTGACTGAAGTATATGCACTATTCCATAAGCTTGAATTACCTCCTAAAGCGTATACTATATTGGATGAGCTTATATTTCCTGCAACTGTTAGCTTTTCATTCGGAGTCGCTGTTCCAATACCTATATTACCTGCACTGGTAACGGTCATTCTTGTCGATCCACCAGTTACAATCTCCAGGTCTCTATTTTGACCAGTGCCGGCCGCGCTAAGACCAATCTGTGTAGCACTTGTAGTGCCAGCGTTAGTACGAATAGAAAATCTCTCGTAGTTAGAAGCGTCCGTATAGGAATTGTAGAGTCTGAAAGCTTGAGGGCTAACTCCATTGCGTTGAGCTAAGATGTTGGCAGTTTCTTGTCCAAGAGCTAGAGTTGCAGTTGGGTTGTCTGAGTCTACGCTAGAAGCCCAAATCAACCGGAAGTCATCTTTAATTGATATATCGTTTTCGTTTACTCCAAAAGCCACATCGCCTCCATTATAGAAAACAATACCCCTCTGAGCTCCCGCTCCTCCGGCTCCCTCTCTAATAATTGGCCCATTCGGAAGTTTAAAGGAAGTACCAGCAGTTACAGCCCCCACCTTATCAACTTTAAATTTACTAACTCCGCTTACCTGTAAATCCATCAAATTACTCGCTGCATTAGAAGCAGTATCAGTAACATTCAACTTAATTGCCGTAGGAGTTCCACTAGTATTCCAAGTCTGAGCTAGGTTTAAAATCGAGCCGGATAATGCACCGCTACCTGCTAGAGTAGTATCATCTATGTCAAGTCTCGCAGTTGCACCCCCACTCATACCTAAGGCTAGATTCCCTGAATTTATATAACTATTGCCATTTCCTGTTATAAATACAGAATTTGAATTAGATCCATTGAATAAATATAAAGCTCCAGATCCAGTGCCTTCATCTACTAACCAAGCTGTCCTATCATCGGCAGCTCTATTTAATTTTAAACCATCTGTAGTTCCTGTTGTAACTATTTCTAATTTAGTGGAAGGGGTCGTAGTGCCAATGCCAACATTACCTGCACTGGTAACCGTCATCCTCGTCGATCCACCAGTCTCTAAATTTAAAGAGTAATTGTCGTTTGTACCTATAGTAAGAGCAGATCCGAGCGAATTACCATCAACAAGTGCAGCTAGACCACTTAGACTCGGTTGTAAGCCTAAGTACTGCCTTGAACTCACAGTTGGAAATATAGCATTACCTACATTATCTATTAATGATACCGATGGTACACCTACAGATATACCATTCTTTGCGTTGAATTTTGTGTTTAATGCCATATACTCGGTTCCGTTCCCCTCGTATAAAGTATTTACATAGATATTATGTAAATCTACTTTAAAATGTTATTATGCTGCAACAGTGCGTTGTGCAACACCGTGTATAGAAGCAATACACACGCCAGTAGTTGTAATAGCAAGATCAATAGTTGAGAAAGCAACAGTTATATCAACATTAGATAATAGAGAAGTTGCTTGAGCATCGATTATTGCGTAAACAGTGCCGAACCCTTCTGTTCCATTATAAACAGTAAGTATTTCAAAAGCTGTTCTTGTAAAGCCCTGTGAAAGACTTACAACATAGCGTGCAGATTCAACTTCAGCTTTTGCAAAGGTTGTTACTGTATTTACTCCTGAAGAAAGTGATTGAGCAAATACTCTTGTATTAGTATAACTAGCTGTTACACCACCTTCAGAGTACTGTTGAACTCTATGCGGACTTGTTATAATTACGTTACCTCCAATAGTAACATCGTCCCCGTTATCAGTTATAGTTGAGTTAGTTATACCAGATGCATCTGAGAACTTAGGAATTGTATTAGCAGTTCTAGTAGAAGTACCGCTGATGAGAGCAGCTGCTGTAGTCCAGACCCCAGGGTTAATTGCACGATACTGTAATGTACCACTAGACTCAATAACAACGCTGTTCGTAGTACCAGCAGCTAGACCACCAAGCTTCAAGGTATCTTTTGCAGATATACTGCCAGAGACGGTAAGTTTTTCACTTGGTACAGCACCAACAGGTGTACCAACTCCTATACTTCCCGTGTCAGAGAAGGTAATCGATCCACCCTGCCTATCAACAAATACAGCAATAGGTTCAGTACCACTCTGTTCCGCATAGAACGCCGGTCCAGTACCTGTATTTATAACAGATAGAGCAGAAGTTACACTAACTACAGTATCAAGTTGAGTAGTAGTTCCTTGTACAGTTAAGTTACCACCTATAGTAGTATTACCATCAACAATTAAGCTGTCATTAGTACGAAGAGTATTACCAGCAGCATCTCTAAATATGTTAGTATCACCACCAAAGGTTAATATAGAGCCAGCTACTAGATTAACTGCGTTAGCATTAATAGTTATTGTATCTGCAGTATTATCACCTAAAGTCGTAGTACCTAGAACAGTTAACGCGCCTGCGACTATCAAATTGTCATCTGTCTTAAGAGTATCAGTAGTACTTCTATATAAATTAGCATCCCCAATCGTTATAGTTCCGCTCGCAGGCATTGTGAGTGCACTACCTAGAGTTACATTACCTACAGCGTTTAACGTACCTCTTAATGAAGTATTGCCAAGTGCATCAAAGGTTCCATTAGCAGTGAGAGGTCCTCCAACGGTGACAGCCCCGCCGGATTGAGTTATAATAGAGTTAACTAATTGACCGTTACTATCATCCCAATAAGTTATAGTATTATTGCTTAAAGCTGCAGCATTCTTCAGTATTAGTTTCTCACTACTTATAGCTAAGCCTTCACCGAAGAGGTCAGTTAAAAAGGCCGTGAAAGTTATATACTTATTAACACCGTCATTAACGAAAATTTTGGTTGCACCGACTAAGTCAGATGTTGAAGTTCCTGGAAATATCGCATTAGCATTAAGATTAGTTAATGCTGAACCATCACCAGATAAGGTGATCGCTGAAAACCCTCCAGTTACAGTTAATCCAGAAAATGTCGGCGTACCAGTGGTTCCTAAGTTAGTTAAATTTCTAGTTACTGACCCACCATCTAATTCTACAACGTTAAACGCACCCTGCGTACCGGTTATAGTAACATCATCTATGGTAGTGCCGGATGCGGCACCATACGCAGAATATACACTAACTCCTTGAGCATATGCAGTGTTCCAGTTAGCGCTGTTAGCATTAGTAGTTGAATAGGTACTATCCCACTTAGAAGAGAGGGCATTAGTAGTTGCGTAATCAGAGTCATACTTCGAAGAGAGAGAATTGAGTGAGGTATAAGTTGATTCCCATCTACTAGATAGGGTATTAGTTGTAGTACGAAGACTTACAAGAGATGCATCGGTAAGAGTACTGTTAGCAAATCCAGATCCACTCCATTGAACTAAGTTGCCATTAGTTAATGAAGAGGCACCTGAAATAGTAATGGTCGCAGTTGAGCCACCGTTATAAGAAAAAGTGTTTATGCCTGAACCATTAGTTAAGGTAGCTAATGTAATGTTTGCAATGACCGTTGCTAAGTCTCTACCACCAGATAGAATCTTACCATAAGTGTCGATTGCTACTTTAGTAGAATCATATGTTGTACTACTACCAGCTTTAAATAAGCCGCTTATACCAACAGTTAGTGAATCTTTTACTCGGAAATCTCTTGTAAGTGCCATACTAATACTTATGCCTTACTACATATTTCTTAGAAGAAATTTGTTCTGTTACCTTTAAAAATAAAATTACTCATCATGTGAGTATTCATCGCAATTGCTGAGAGACAAACTCTTTGATTTATAATAGAGGCACCAAATTCAACGAAAGGATATTCGGTAGTATGGTTAGAGCTATACTCTGAAGCAACTACTATAGTATTATTTGCAACTAAGTTAATTTCGCCGTAATATATGTCTCCAGTATATGAGTCTTCTACTTGTAAAACATATTTAGAACTCTTCATCGCTGATAGAGGAAATGCGTCTAATAGATTATAATTCTGCAAACCAGTCTTATAGAAAAGAAAATTAGGTTTTAAGTTTAGCTCAAAATAGTCATTAACGCCAGACCCGTCACTATTGCCTAATATGTATGCGATGTTAACTGCTGAAAGAATAACGGTGCTACCAGGTGATAGTCCTAAAGTACTATTCCATTCATTAGCAACGAAAGAGTTTATACTATTTGACGTCGCTACTATGTTTTTGTCAAAGTTTTGAATTAGGTAGGAATAAAGAGCAGATACTCTAGAATTAAGATCATCTATCTGTTCCTGTTCAGCTGAAACTACTGTTTGAAGGCTACTTACATCATACGCATTGTTCGCTATAAGCTCCTCAAGTGTACCTTGAACATTATAGGTAGATGTAGTGTTAAAATAAGTTGTTTCGGGGCTGTATAAAGGTCTTACTTTAGTTGAGGACTCTTGAACATCAGAATATAGACTAGATATAGAAAGAATTTCTGTGCTACCGTCGACAATTATCTCGTTAGCTGCTTCAAAAGAGTATGGTATATTAAACCAGTTAGTATTAACAGTTAAATCAGTCGTGCCAGCAACACTCAATGCACCAGTGACCGTGCCACCTGTTTTCGGTAAGTAATCCTCATTACTTAATATTTGAGATAAAGTACTTAGAAAGATATCATTTATATCTCTACCTCCTGAAAGGATTCTACCATTGATATCGAGGCTACCATTCATAGTACCACCATTAGCGTACTGAACAGCAACTGAGCCGCCTCCACCGCCACCTGATGATAGTTCAATTAACCTCTTAAGTGACGATATCTCCGTTGTAAACTTACCAGCAATAGATTTCTCTAATTCTTTTTTAACAGCTTTAAGATCTATCTCTCTTACTGATCCGTTAGCCTCCTTAATAACAATATTAGGTACATCAGTCTTTAACTGCTCAATAGCACTTAGAATAGAATTCTCTCTCTCAATAATTAGATTGATACAGTCATCTCTAGTATTTTGATTAATATTATTATTACTCTCTGTTACTGATTTAATTCTATTATCTACTATCTTCTCTAATCTATCTGTTAACTGCTTACTCGCTTCTTCTAGATTTTTCTGTTCTAGGCTCTTAGTGCTCTCCCTATCAAATCTCTTAGCTTTCTGTATATCTTCGAGTAATGATTCCTTATTTCGAAAGACTATTTCATTGAAGTCATCAGAATCAATATCTTCCAATGCAAGTAAGTCATCGACTATATTCTCTATATTCTCCTTATGTACTACATCCTGTATAAAAGAAGCATTAGCCTTATTAAAGAATGCACTAAATACACCCTGCTGTAGTACAAAGGGCGCGGTATACTCCTTACCCTCTATAACTAAAGGTATACTAAGGACTGGTGAGCCTTTATACTCATCAATCTTTTCTGCAATGTATTTACTACCGTTTAGTTCAAGCTCATAGATATCAAAATATATCTCTTGATACTCAGGTACTGTTAAAATATTAATATTATGAGTTGTATTTTTTACCCTAATATTCTCATTAAACATTAACATACACGTATTTAAGGTAGACCTGACGTATTACTAGTCGGTATTAACGTTGAGGGTTAAGACTATAATATTGTGTTCTAAAGTAGAGGGTTCCAGCTCCAGATGCAGTCTTTGCACTTACCTGTCCTGAATTAGTTATACCTCTTATAGTTGTACTCTCGTTTGATTCTAGAAGAAGACGATTAGAATCAGCAGCGTATGATGAATCGTAGATATAAACAGAATTACCAGTCTTGTTTATAATAATAACTTCGGAACAAGGATAAGCGCTTAGAGCTACTAATGCGGTGGTAACAGGTTGATTGAAAGATCTACAATCGTTAATGTTATAGAAGGTAGAACCGTTGTTGGTTGAAGATATCGCCATATATTTATTTATAACAGAACATAAAAAACCTCTACTATAGTAGAGGTTTATAAAAATTTTAAATATTTACTATTGACGAGGTAACTTAGAGTGTAGAAACTCAGCATCGCTTAACTGCTTATGCTTAAGACTCTTATCTGAAATACGTTCAGGATTAATATCCCAAGAACCACGACGAGCATATAAACACTTAACTGATAGCGATTGCGGAGATAGAAAGTCCCATAGACGTTTATAGATAGCCTCGCAAATCTCTTCATGGAAGTGACACTCATCGCGGAATGATACAATATACTTTAGTAGCGAAAGAGGAGTAACAGTCTTAGCACCTACATAAGAGATGAATACATCTCCAGTATCGGGCTGAGAAGTTACACGACAACGTGACCTTAGTAGTGCGCTATGATAATGAAACGTTTGAAAGTCTGCACTAGTAAACATATCATTAGGAGGTAAATCACCACTAGAGTCTAATACCTGCAATAGTTCAGGAGTCTCAGTATAGGTATCAAACTCATCCTTAACACCTACAAATGTATCTTCTAGTGTAACATATGTATTCCAGGCAAGAGAGTCAGAAGTCTCAAGGTTCCATAAATCACCAGCTGTCTCATAGTCTAATTCTACAGCCTCGCGATTACTATAAATAAACACCCTTACCTCAGCCTCAACCAAAGCAGATAGATCTTTCGATGCACGAGCTTCAATCTCTCTTAGTACTTCAGAAGAGGTAGTGCCTAGCTTAGTCATGCTAAACGAGTTAAAGTATAGCTTAACTGACTTAGACTCTACAATATACTTACTTGAACAAGGATAAACAAACTTACAAATACCAACAGCAGGTAGACCACTATAGGTAAGACCAGTAACTTCATATCCATTCCATGTATCAGTACCTACGAATGGTAAGTTATCATCTGAAATATCTAAATGAGTACGATTCGATTGACGAGGTTCACGAACCAAAAGAGTAGGATCATACTCTGCAGCATAAGCTGAAGATTGACCGAGATGCTTACTGATATTTGAATTATCGAGTTCTACTTTAGTTTTCATTATTGATTTATTATAAATTATTAAATACTGATATCAAGTCCTTTTAGCTTAAGAGTCTCTTTAATAGTTTGAAGACGCTCTCTAACAGAGCCCTTTAACACTATCACATTACTATACTCATGAGTACTAAAGTGCTCATCAAAGAGTTTAATAATACCATTTCTAAAGTCTACATCAATACTACGCTCACCATCATCATCAAGCAATACACCCTCAGGTGAAGTTACAAATATAACATCATACTTACTAACAGTAAGCTCATGCATAGTCTGCGCAAAGCTATAAGCACTCATATCTAATCCATTCTCGCACAACCAATGAGTATAGATAAGACCATCAATAGAGCATCTATCTAATATAACATTGATAGATTGATTATTATTAACATTGTAAGCATTAGCAACATGCTGAGTCATAATCATCATCTGCGTAAGTATACTACCTTGCTCATTAATAGGTAGAGCATATTTACGTTTGATATATCTAGTAACCTCAGGAATAAACTTGAAATCAGGATTCCTATCTGATAGATAATTTAGCAAAGTAGTCTTACCAGTACTTTGAGCCCCACAAAAAGTAATAATCATATATTAGTATAACTTGTTAAATGCTTTAATCCACGCCTCATGTGACGTCTTTTTAACTCTTGCTCTCATGTCATCCAATGACTTACAAAAGATAGCAGGGATGTAATCTGAACTAAGGATAGTGCCTGAATCAACCTCAGGCACTACCTTATGTACTACACTACCAACAAAGTGATATGTATCGATCTTCTCCCAAGCTCTTTCAACTGGATCTTTACCCTTCAGTTCAGGAAAGAAAGTAATCATACCAGGATGTCCGTTATAGATAGTATATTCATTGCAGATCTCCTCTGGTATAATGTTAAGCCATCCATGAAGAGTTACTAGAGTATTTTTAGGTTCACCTAGCATCTCTCGCAAGACATTCACATCTTTACGAGATTTTTTTGGTACAATACTCACACTAGATACATCCCATAGCTCAGGATGCCAAGTACTAGGATCATTGTTATCAGTAATAATAGCAGTAGGTGACCTACCTAGATGCTTACTAAGATTAACAATTTCGCTTCCTGTCTGGGAGAACATCGCGATCCAATTATCATCGCTGCTAAATTTGTCAGTCATAGATATTAATTATTACAGAGTTTATTGAACTGAGTAATATTAAAAATAATATCTTCAAGCTGATCTTCATTGACTTCTGAATCGATAAGATCAGCTAAGAGCTCTTTAGGTTTAAAGGTCATTCCAATCTCTTGCAAGTACCTAATACCCTTAAGACCAGCGACAACTGGATTTGAAGTATCTACACTACGAATACTATAATCACCCTTATACGCTCTCATCTCAATAGGTAATGAGCATCCTAGAAGATGGTGAGGCTTATTATAGTTCCAGTGACCATCACTCTTAAGCATATTAATTAGCTTAGTCCTCCCTTGTGCCATTCGAGTTAGCATTGCTCTCTGATCTGTACTATCAGTATAAACAATTTTCTGGTACCAGGAGAAGTCAAACGAGATAGCAATATAGTCCGCATTCTCAGACATAAACTTATAACACTCTACGATATCTTGATAGCTCTTACCTTGAACAGCACCAATCCAAAGACCTGGTAAGTCAGGATACAAATATTTAAAGCCTTTATACGAATCAATAGTAGCTCTCGAATCCTCAAGTACATCAGGTACAATAAAGCTAGTAGGTTTTAGCTCATCAATATAGTCTGCATATTTACCAGCATCAAAAGCAGTCTTGAGCTCAAAGATAGAGTTATCAAGCATTACTTCATTACCCATTTGAAGACTCCTCTTGAAGAAGTTAAAGTACTCTGGGCTCTTATCAAACAAGTGAACCAAAGCGTATTGATAATCGGTATGGTACGATACCTCATCTAGGATCGCAATAGGTGCTTCATGAGCTATTAACATATTATAATTATATAGTAGTTCATTTCAAACACCAGTATTAAATATGGTATATGGATACAATTACTACAAGCGTAGGAGGTCTAATAAGTTCTGTAAACGATAAAGTTGATACTATTACGTCTGTCGCTAATGGCATTTTGTGTTTACCGTATATACTTACTGATGGGATAGGTGGTTTAATAAACACTGCTATTAATACGCTAGCTTCTACTCTTAAAAGTATCGCTGCTGGTCTTCAAGGTCTAATTAATTCAGTAGTAAAGTCTGTGATTGGCAAGATAGTAGGAGCTATAAAGAAATTGTTAGGTAAAATACTATCAGTTTTTGATATAATAAAGTCTTTAATTAATAAAGTAAAGTCTTTAGTTAATAAAATTAAAAGCGCTATATTTGAAAGAGAAAATTGTAAATTTGTTGCAGCTTCACTCTTTAAGTGTATATTAAGTGAAGCAGCTAACAGCATTACAAAGAAAGAAACCGCTATTCCTGATATTACCTCGCTCATCGATTCTAAAACTCAATCTATAGCTGACAAAATTACACAGCCTGGTGAATTAATTGATCGATATGTAGATAAAGCATCTAATATGGCATCACGAGCTACTACTGCGGTTAATTCTTTATCTTTATTTTAAATGAGTAAGTTACACGGTCTTTATAAAGGTGTTGTTGTTTTTGACAGTGATGTAGCTGACACAACGAACACATCTGGCGCAGCAGGTAGAGTTAAGGTTAAGGTTGAAGGTGTAAGTTATTCATCTAATAAATCTGAATCATATAGATTTCCTAGAGGTAGAAACGTTACTGGTGGTATACTACCTGAAAACATTGAATATCTTAATAGCTTTGAAACTTGGGCATATGTAAGCTCACCTGTTATGGGTGAAAGTTCTATGGGTAAATATAATGCATCGCGTGATGCAGCTAGTATATCAGACTCATCGGACATATCCTTATTTGGTATTAACGGTAGCAATGGAACCCCACCTGCAGTACAGTTTAATCTTCATTCTGTATCTGATGCTTATGTAGCAGGTCCTGAAGCTTTAGGTACAACCGGTACTAATACATATGGTTACGGCTATTATTGTGATAATAGATCAAATTGTAGTAAAGGAGTATTTGCCATCCCTACTGTTGGAACACATGTTGTAGTACAATTCCTAAACGGCAGCAAAAACTTTCCTATCATAACTGGAGTTATAAATTCAACTGAAGATATAAAGACAATATTTGGAGCTGAGGGCAATGCTGGTCCTGGCTACCCTAACGCGTTCAGTAAGACAGTACAAACAATACCACAAGTTTAATTATGGCAGGACCTAATGAAATAAATACATATCGAAATGAAGTAGTTTGGAACCATACAGCTGGAGCTATGGTATTTAACAATACTACTGGTCAAGAGACTGTTAGTATGGCTCATAGAGGCGGTGCTAGCTTGGTATTCGGCAATCAGACCTCATCTGAATTTCATCCTAACAATAAGCAATCGATCGTTCAAGGAGATAGATATAGCACCGTTAAAGGTGATAGATATGATATGACATATTATGATCGTGAAGACAGAGTATTAGGAGATTTAAAAATTATAACTGGATCACCAGCATTTATATATGGACCAGTTGCATCGATGTATATCGAGAAGCAATCTGAGATAGCTGCTGCGCAGTGCTCACCTGAAGACGGTACAATGGGTATAGGTAATAATACAGGGGCAGAGATTGCACCAGGAGCTGATGTTGAATCTGTGATGTTAAAGAAAGAGAAAGAGTTGATAGAGGTAGCTCAGAATATGGGAGAAGGAGGTACCATACATCTTAATTCCTGCAAACATATCAGTATTATAGCAGGTACAACATGCGCTAATTTTGATTCAGGTATAATAAAACCAGAAGGTAGAGTTGTAAGTAAGAGATATACCTACACTGGATTAGGATCGTCACCTCAACTAGGTACTCCAGCACCTCCTACTACAGCTCCTATACAGCCAATACCTGTAGGTGTGAGTACGCTTGGTTCAATTAATTTAGAGTTAACTCCTATACCTCACTATGAAGATGTTAATACTGCATCAACTATACCCTTTGGTGACATTACTTTAAACGCATCTACAAAGATAAACATGCAAGCTGGCGCTGGAGGCATAGACATTAAGTCAGCAGGGTCAATGAGATTTGGAGGCTCCGGTATGACTACTATAGGAGGCGCTCAGATCAATATAGGTGCAGGAAGCTCAGGGTCAGGTAAAGTTAAAGAAGAGCTGGGATGTGTTTATATATTCTCTAAGTATGCACAGATAAAAGGAGAGACTGGTGTTGGTATAAAGGCACCTGCGACCATGATAGAATCAGAAGACGTTACTATAACTGGCAATACAATCATTAATGGCGACTTGGTTATAGGTAAAAATCTAATAGTAACTGGAAAAATTACTGCAGGTGAAGATGTAGTTGCAGGAGGTGTTTCACTGCGATATCATACTCATATAGTAGCAGGGACACTCGCACTAGCTCCTACACCAACATCTTTTTAAGATAGAAATAGTCTTTATATTACAAGCTAAGAACTAACTTGCTTAAGTAAAGATATCACGTGAAAAAAATAACTCTTTTATATATAGTAGCTCTCTTATTTACGTCAGTAGTTTGGGGAGCTGTATCCGACATAGTAGTTGGTCAACGCGCAGGTGGAAATCAAAGATTTGTACAACGAGTCGTTACCGGTACTGCAAATACTTATAAACCAGTAGGATTCAGCAGCGATGGCACCTTCGAAGCCATATCACAGATCCGAGGAGCAACTCTTGGCACACCTGATGGTCTATCTAATATAGATATAACTACTAATGGAACTATAAGAATAACAGCGAACGGTACTAACTCTATTAATACATCTACACGTAAGTTGTTTAATAGCTCAGGTACAGAGACATTTGACTGGAATAGTAATATCTTACAAGGCAATTGGATTGTAGGTGGCAGCTTTAAAGTAGGTAGTAAAATAGTAACCGGCAATGCTCTTGCTACTAATGCTATCAACACTTCTGTAGAGCTAAATACAAAAACGGTATCTGCAAACACAACCTTTACTTTCAGCGCGACACCAGCTGTAGGTCAAGTCTTTGACCTTGACGTTAAAAATTCTGGCGGTTCTGAGATAACTATAACTATTCCCTCAAGTAAAGACGCTTCAACTGGAGCTAGTATTACGAGCCTTAATTTAATAGCTACAACAGGACGTAAGGTATTAAGTTGGAGATATGACGGTACAGACTATATTCTTACGCGTGTCGGCTCTGGTGCTGAAACTGTTTTCCCTCTTACAACGAATGTAGGCTTCGGGGGATTTAACGCCAGTAATATAGGTATTGTTACAGCTACTAACTTTGTTGGTGATGGTAGTGCAATAACAGATTTAAATGCAGCTGAACTCGTTGGCACTATACCTAGCTTGAGTACAGGACTATTAACTACTCAAAAAGCAAGAGCAGTAACACCAGTCGCTGGTGTATCTAATGTTATAGTAACAGATAACGGAGATACAACTATAACACTTAATGATGCTACTGAGACTCTTACCTACTCAAATACACCACCAGATGGAACAAGATTTGAATATACTCTAACTGGTCAGGCTACTGATACTACAGTTAATATACCTGAAACATACAGTAATGCTTTAGGTAATTTGAGATCGACTTTTACAGTTCCAGCGCTAAAGAATGCTAATATTGTAGTTAAGAGAGAAGCTGGTAGATATGTAATGTGGGGTGACCCAGTAACTATTACAGATTATCCAGCTAATACAACCCCTACTGTTGATGGTATATTAGAGGTAGATCAGAATGGAAGTACTCGTTCAACATTAGGTCAAATAAAAGCTTTAATGCTAGATACTCCAGTACTGACCGGAGGCGCATCTGTTCAAGGTATTTTAACTGCAACTACATTTAGTGGTAGCGGTGATGATTTAACTAATTTACCTGCTGACCAAATTGTTGGTACTCTACCTGACTTGGGTACTGGTATATTAACTACTTCATCTTCTAAGAAAATCTTACCAGTAGCTGGAGTGTCAAATGCTATCAATACTGCTAACGGAGAAACTACAATTGCATTAGACGCTACAACCGAGACTCTTTCATACTCTGCAACCCCCTCAACAGGTACATATTTTTCCTATACCCTTGAAGGTCATTCTGCAGCATCAGTAGTTACAATACCTTCAACTTACTCTTTTGCACTAGGCGGGTTTCGTACATCTTTTACTGCTCCAGCTAGTAAACCTACCTCAATTACAGTAAGAAGAGATGCAGGTCGATATATAATGTGGGGTGATCCAGTTGATATTGGAGATCTTTCTAATAATCTATCCCCTACTACGGCTGCTAAGTTAGAGATAGATCAAGGCTCAGGAAGCGAGTACATAACATTAAATCAGGTTAAAACACTGACATCGACAAGTCCAACATTTACAGGTATTGTAACTAATTCAGGTGCTACTGCTAATACAGCAGCTGCTATGGCAGCTAACGCGATCGATGTAACACAAGAACTAAACACAAAGACAATTAGTGCTAATACTACTTTTACGTTTACCGGCACACCAGTAACTAATCAATGGTTTGGATTATATGTTAAGAATACTGGCGGAACCGCTGTCATTGTAACTTTTCCAAATAGTAAGGATAGTGTTTCAGGAGCTAGTATTACAACATCAACAGTTACAGCTACAACAGGTCGACAACATTTATACTGGAGATGGGACGGTACAGAGTATATAATATATAGAGGGACTGGTGACGGAACTTTATTATCAGGAGATCAAAATATTCAAGGAACGTTAACAGCTACTACTTTCTCAGGTGAAGGTACATTTCTAGATAATATACCAGGATCAGCACTAAACGGTCCGATACCAGACATTGAAGTAGATACTTTAACTACTGATAATGTTAGAGTTATAGTTCCAACAGCTATATCAAGCGGTACTATTGATGTTACGAAAGGGTGGTCATATAAGACTTTAACTTCTAACCTAACAATTTCCTTTTCTGATACACCTGCCAACGGTACTATCTTATGGGTTGAGTTTATATGTGATAGTGTTGCTCGTCAAATAACTTTACCCACTGCTGTTTACTCAGATGAGAGAGGTTCTCAGGTTATAGATTTTACAGTTCAAGCTAATACCCGTCCACTTATATCGTTTATTAAATTAGCTGATGGCTGGAGAGCTCAAGGCATACCTACACAAATTAGTGATTTAGCTGCTGTTAATTCACCGGACACAACAGCATCAATAGAAATAGATCAGGGAACTGGTAGTAGAAGAACAACTCTTGCCAACATAAAGACAGCCTTGTCTCTTGACACTAGCAGGACAGGTACTCACGCTACACCTAGTACAACAACTCCATTAAGTCCAACCTGGACTGGACCGTCTCACACAGTTTATTATGGTGCAACTGGTACTATAAACTTACCTGCGGCTTCAGCATACGCTGATAAAGGCATTATAATTTATAATACTGGTAGCTTTACTATAACTGTTGATGCATCAGGTTCAGAAGTTATAGTAAGAGATGGAGCAGTACAGACCGGCGGCGTATCGTTCACTCTGTCAACCGGTGCAGGTAACTTCGTAAATCTAATATCAGACGGTATACGATGGATAACACTTGAATACAAAGGTACTTTAACACAAGGATCTTAATATGAAACAACTACTAACATATATTACCTGCTTATTATGGATATGGGCACCATTATTACAGTCAGCACCGCTATCAGTATTTTTAGGAGGAGGCGTTATAACAGAGAGTTCACCACCTCCTGTTGTCTCTACTAATATATCATTTACTAGTTCCACAGCTGGTAGCTTTTCAGGTACAACAAGTCCTAATATAGCATACCCTGAGACCTTGGAAAATGACATCTTAATTGTAGTCTTAGCTGGTGATACAGCTACAAGTTCAAGTGGCACGCCTCCGACAGGATGGACTAAGCTAAATCAAGTAGAGCATGGCACTACTGGAAATATTCACATTTTTTGGAAGAGAGCTGCAGTAACACCAGTAACATCTGAAGTCTGGACCAATTTGTTATCTGCAGCTACAACAGGTATATTTGCCGCTCTAGGTTACCGCGGCTGTATAACAACCGACTCACCTATAGATGTTGGACTGACAGGTAGTCAGTCAGGCTCAATATCTTGGTCAACAGGCTCTATAACTACAACAGGTACGGATCGAATGGCTATAGGTATATTCGGAGGTGATTTAGTCTCAGGTATATCCTTTACTTGGGGAGCAGGTATAACTGAAAGAATCGATTATAATAATAACGGATTTGGTGCATTAACAATAGGAGATATATTAGTACCAGCCGCCGGCTCAGTTACTATGACTACAGCACCAACAATAAGTACAACCGGAGCACGAGCTATATACGCTCTAAAACCCATACCTGCTAGCTAAAAGTATATGAATACATTTATTAAAAAACTATTATTTATTACTTTAGTTAGCTTAGTAATAAATACTCTTAATGCAGCTAACTACTATGTTAGATTAGACGGTAATGATGCAAATACTGGTTTAGTGAATACAGCTGGAGGGGCCTGGCTAACAATAGTTAAGGCAAACAACACTGCTCAGCCTGGTGATACAATATATCTCGGCCCTGGTACGTTTCCTGGTGATCCTGAACTACTTACTGTACGGTCAGGTACCGCCTTAGCTAAAATTACCTGGATAGGGTCTGGTAAAGACATTACCTCTATAAGAGGCTTTAACTTTAAGCACTCTTATATAACTGTAAAAGACTTAACTCTTACAGGTCCTAATAGAATATGGGAAAGCTTTGTCACTATCGAGGACTGTATACTAAGATATAGCTATTACTCGCAAATATTTTTTCAAGATGGAAATAATTACGCTACACCGAATAATATTATAATACGTAACTGCGAGTCACAAGACGCCTCCGATCTTGCAAACGGTCAACCTGCTATGAGAATTACAGGTACAAATAACTTAATAGAAAATATAACTTTTACTACTACAATAGGTGGTGCTGATGTGTTTCATATATTCGGATACAATAATATTATTAGAGGCTGCAAAATATATAACTGGTTTTTAAGGCCAGGTTCTACAAATCATGTTGATATATATCAAACCTTTTCTAATAATGGAGAGTTTTCTATCGGACATTTAATTGAAAATAACTTTGCATATAACTGTACAACTACTCAGCTCGGTAATATAACTGATCTTAGAAATCCAAACGTCAATATTAGAGATTGGGTCTTTCGAAATAATATATACATAAGAGTTGATAGAGGCATTAATTTGTACTGTCCTGGATTTCTATTTTATAATAATACTTTTTTTGAAACTCCTTTAACACAAACATCTTGTGTTCGAGTTATAGCTTCAACTGATAGAGGTTCGGCTAATAATACAAAAATGTTTAATAATATATTTTACAAAGGTGGCGTCTCACCATCAAGTGTTAACAATGGATACTTTATGATTGAACCTAAAGTCGGGTTTCCTATTACCGGGTTCGAAGCAGATTACAATCTGGTTATAGGTACAGGTGCAGGTACAGTAAAATCCGGAGTATGGGCCTCATATGGAGCTAATGTTAATTCTCTTAATGGTATTGATCCTCTTTTCGTGCAACCTATAAATCCATCAGAACCAGAGCATTTAAGATTATTAAATACCTCTCCAGCTATAGGCGCTGCTATTCCACGAAACGATTTATTTACAACAGACTTTTCTAATGTGACCCGCGGCGTTGGTTGGGATATAGGAGCATATGAATATGCAGCTGGTTCTGTACCGTCGGATATTGAAGCACCAGATCTTAACTCAGCAACAATAAATAGTCAAGGTAACCAACTCACTCTAAGTTTTAATGAATCAGTAGTTCTAGTTAACTCATCTCATTATAGTATAAGCGGACTGACTCTAGGCACTGCTACAGGTTCAGGTACAACATTTAATATACCTATTACACCTGCGGTAGGCGCTGGTCAATCAGTTAGCTTAAATTATACAGCTGGCACAACAGAAGATCCTGCAGGTAACAATCTACTATCCTTTACTAACTTATCTGTACAAAATAACTCAATTATAATTACTACAACTAACGCAAAGCGTAAAGGATTACAGACTACAACTAGACCCTAACATATGAATTATATAAACTTTCTTTTTTTAATCGTCTTTAGCTTACTAATTGCAGCTAGTAATACTCTAGCTGCGACATGGTATATTGATATGCAGAACGGTTCCGACGCTAATTCCGGCACTACTGCTAACACACCTTGGAAGCATAGTCCGGGACAGACTACATCACCAGCTAGGACTATTGCTTCAGGTGACTTCATACTCTTTAAAAGAGGAGTAATACACTATATAGATTCTGAGATATCTGTTATATCTGGAGTAACTTACGGAGCATATGGTACAGGTGATGCACCTATAATAGATGGTGGTAATACTATACTTGCCGGATTTAGAGAAGCAGCTAAGACAACTAATGTAACAATACAGAACCTAACTGTTTGTAATATAGGTGGTTGGTCTGAAACCGACCCTATTTTAAACGGTATACAAGTATCATCCATTAATCTAACTACTGATGTAGTCACTACTAGTACCGTGCATGGACTAACAGTAGGTACAAATATAGGAGTTACATATGATGGATGGTCTGCTAACTTTATAACTGGTGCTAGAACTTCAAGTAGTAATTACTATGTGATAGAGGTTAGTAGCTCTACTAGTGTTAAAGTATCTTCTACACTAGGTGGAGCTAGTCTAGATTTTACAACAACATTACCTGGAACTTTTAAATTGTTCCGACCTGTTACGTCACCTCCAAGCGGTACAGCTATATCTTTTGGTTCAGGTGGAGATAATGTTTTACTTGAAAATCTTAATATTTATGAGATAGGACAATGGATCCCTCTAGCACCAGCATCAGGTGATCAATCTATTAGCGGTACCGGTATATTTTTGCAAAATAATAATGGAGTTACTATTCGTAACTGCAGTATGGACAAACTTAGAACAGGTATTGCTATAAAATCTAATCTATCTGGACCTATAGAAAATATATTAGTCGAAAATAGCTCTATAAGTCATGTTGTTTGGGGTATAGATGTGGCTCCGAGAGCTGCAAATTCAGTTTTAAGTAATATAACTATTAAAGGGACATCAATAAGCGGAACTGCTGTATATGATTCGGGTAACTGGCAAGGCTTTGGTGAGAAACCACACACTGACGGTATGTTTCTTAGAGCTTCAGGTATGACATCAACATGGACAAATATATTAATTGACGGTTGCCGCTTTTATGATGATCTAACGGCTAACTCTGCTGGCGGTACAGCCAATATCTATATCAGTCAGGGAGCAAGTGCTAAGGTAGTTAATTGTGTCTTCGTTAAGTCACCACAGTCAAATGCTGCCCTACAATCAAGTTATGCTAAGTTAGCTGGCATGACTCAAGTACTAGAGTTTTATAATAATACCTTTATATCATCTGCTAAATGTCTTGTTGTATCGACTGGTAGTAATCCTGATGTATTAAAAGTAAAAAATAATATATTCTGGAGATCAACAACCTCAAATAACGCTAATGTCGTTGTAGTAGATCCAGCGGCATTTACGTCACCTAGAATAATAGAGATGGATTATAATATATACTGGAACGATAATGCGGCACCTATCAATACAAACATATTTAACCTTAATAATAGCTCTAGTTATAGAACTTGGGCTCAATGGAGAACAGCCTTTACAAACATTGATGCTAATAGCGTAGTCGCTAATCCACTCTTTACAAGTATAACAGGTGATCCTTCAACATGGAACGTAGCTCCAACTACCGGTTCACCAGCTATAAGAACAGGTATTAATCTTACAAGCTCTCTAACAACAGATTATACCAGAGCTACTCGACCTTCAACCGGAGCATGGGATATAGGAGCATTTATTACAGGTGCAGCTCCAACAGTAGATACTACACCACCAACAGCTACCTCTACATCAATTAACAGTACAGGTCTAATACTAACAGTCAACTTTTCGGAGTCAGTACAAAACGTATTTGCTGAAAACTATACTATGTCTGGTCAAATTATCGAGACACCAACTATTACTGGTACCGCTGTAACTTTTCCTATATCACCAGGTGTCAAATCTGGAGAAGTAAAAACATTATCTTATACATCTGGCTCAGGTCGTACAAGAGATGCAGCTAATAACCTGTTGCAGAGTTTTAGTAATTTATCTATAACCAACAACTCTTCTGTAGTACCTGCTAATAGTACGAGACCGAGCGGGCGTCGCCATGCTGTGAGAGGCTCAGGAGTGAGAAGATAATATAAGCAATTACTAACATATACCACCTACCCCTATACCATGAAATATTTAAAATTATTATTTATTTTACTTTTAGTAAATGCTGCTCAAGCTGCCACCTATTATGTTCGTAAGGATGGAAGTAATACTAATACCGGCGCTGCAAATACAAGTGCTGGTGCCTGGCTTACTTTAGCTAAAGCAACGTCTATAGCAGTAGCAGGTGATACGGTTAATATAGGTGCTGGAGACTGGGATGAAGCGCTTACAGTTACAGCTATTGGAACAGCTACAAACCCTATTACTTTTCAAGGCACCGGCGACACTACCGTCATAGGTGTCACAACTGTTAAAGGTAGATATATACATCTAAAGAATTATAAAGCAGGTCCAACCACATCTCTTGTCGGTAGCTTTTCTATTGGCGACTCAACTAATGTAAATAAAACAGCACCTCCGTACGGAGGTGATTACTGTCTAGCAGAGAATATAACACACACAAGAATCAGTGGGCAGCAGTTAGGCGTCGGGGATAATGGATTCTTTAAAGGTCCGATCGGAGTTACTATTAAAAATAGTAGATTTACTAACCCACTTGCCGGAAACTTTGCAATAAATTTTAAGGCTGTTGATAGTTTTATTGTTGACTGCTACTTCACTAGTAATACAGGAGCGGACGCTATAACATTATTTGGTTATAGAAATACTATACGTAATTGTAAATTTGAAAACTGGTCAAGACCATTAGGTTCTTCTTTGCATTGTGATTTATTTCAAGCTTTTACAAATAATTTTGAAGAGTCGATGGATCATATAATTGAAAATAATTTTATGTTTAACTGCACCCCAGGGTGTCAGTTAGGAATTGTTTCTGATATAAAGTTAACCGGTAAAGCTGGTGGATGGGTGTTCAGAAACAATGTAATAGTCAATCAAGCAGCTCCGTTCTATATAATGACACCTAATTGCAAATTTTATAACAATACCCTTGTAAGAAGTCCAACAGAGCAAGGCCAGCAATTCTTACTGTATTATACAGCAGATAGAGGTATAGCTAACAATACATCGTTTTATAATAATATATTTTATAAGGGCGGGTCAAATCCAGCCGCGCGCGGCGGCGGATTTTACGACAAGACAGTAGCAGGTGCACTATCTTCGTCTTATAAGAATCAAATAATTAACCTACTTTCCGATTATAATTTGTTCTATGGTGCAGCCGGCGCAGCAAAGGTAAGTACAGTTCTTAGCGAGAATAACGGTAATATTAATTCTGTCAATCCAGGTAACCCATTATTTGTAAATGAATTTGGTATTAATAAGGAAGATTATAGGATTCTAGCTGGTTCAGCGGCTATAGGTAGGGGAGTTGCTTTAAATAATCTTTTCAGCACCGATTCAGCAGGTACAGCAAGAGGTTTAACTTGGGATATAGGTGCTTTTGAGTATAGTCAAACCACTACATCTATAACTCAATTTGGAATAACCTGGAACTTTAGTGAAGCTAGAGAGTTCGGACAATTTGCAAACGGAGATTATTGGGTACAAGGGCCAGTAACCATAACATCAATGACACCAGATTGGGATGATACAACAGGTCGTAATGGGTGGATGGTAAATCCTGCAGCACCAACACCTATAAATGGGTATTCAGTAGGAACACCTAACTATAGTGCAGCTGCTCGACCTGCGTTACCATTGACTCTAACATCAGGTTCTGTAATTAAAACTATAGGTAAAGCTAATGTCTTATTAAGCTCTATAAAGACTGCTGCAGTGCTAACTGTGTTAGAAAATATACCTGAGGGTAGAGGCGCTGGTTACTTTAGACCTCCATATAACGGCACAGCTAAGCCTCTTAACTTAGTAAGCAGCCTGCGATCAGATCTACTACCAGGTTATGTAGTGCCAGCTGGTGCACCAACTCTAGAAACCATAAGATTAAATTTTTCTAATTGCTTACGGTTAGAACACTTAGTGAGAAGCAGAAGCATCAGACCAACCGATGCCTTCGAAGGTAATGCAGACGGATATCAACCACAAAATACTCCATGGATGAATGAAGCTATGCTAAGATTAATGGGTAATGAATCATTTCAGACTAAATTACCGGCTCTTATAATGTTTACTCAGGCTGCTCTTGATAAAGCATATGCTGTGCAGCAAGGATTTAGATCTTCATCCGGCGACGGTCATGACCCTAATCATAGAATTATGGCTGCTTGGGGCGCTACAATGCTCAATCTTACAGATATATTAACTTTAATGAGTACTGCTACAGGCTTTCATGAAGATACATATCTCTATGAAGGTAACAATAGTGTTGTACTCTGGGGTGAACCGCCAGCTAGAGGTGAACTGTCCTATTGGGATTATATAATGGGTAATGGTGGTGGTAGATCAACTAAAGACCCTTATTTCTTTGTTGATGGAGGCAATGCTGTAACAGGAGGTACAGCTGAATATCAACTTATCGTATCTCAGTCCCTTAAGGGTTCAGCTATCGTTGGTAGATTATTTCCTACTCTGCAGAACTGTTTTCCAGCTGCAAGATGGTCTATTTTAAATAGATACGCGGAACGATGGGTAACGGTAGGTTCCTGGCTATCACCAGATCCTGTTGCTCCTTATGATAATATAAATACTAACTACGGTATAACGTTTGGCCCTAACCTAGCAGGAAATAGAATACCTACAGCATATATAGCTGGTGCAGGTAGAGGTATAACTAGGCACGGTAGCTCTAAAGATCTTGGTCAATATAAATCAACGTTCGTAGCTAATATGTGGAATGCATATTCTGGCTCTGTAACACCTCCTGTAGTAGCTGATACAACTCCTCCAACTCTTAGTACTTCTATTATCAACAACGGAGGTAATAAAATTACCCTAACCTTTTCTGAGAACGTAACTAGTGTTAACGTAAGTCATTATACTTTATCAAATGGTCATACCTTATCATCTCCTGTAGTTACAGGTAGAGTTGTTGATATGACTATTAGTCCAGTTGTTAATATTAAAGAAGTATGTACTCTAAGCTATGCCACCGGTACTGGTAGAACAGCTGATACAGCTGGTAATTTACTGCTATCAATTACTAGTGCTGCAGTAACAAATGACTCGTTGGCTACTGTAACAGTTGAAACTAACAAGCCTAAGCGCAGAGGTAACGGGGGCAAGGCCTCTGCTATTACCGGTCCTATAATAAGATAGTTATAATATCTCATCTACTAGACCATACTCAAGGCATGTATTGGCATCAAACCAGATATCGTGCTTTAGAATCTCATCTAGTTTCTTCATAGGTACCTTAGTATATTGCTTATAGATACCTTTGAGGCTTTGCATTAAGCGCTTGTTGTTCTCCATCTCATCTTCAAGCTCAGAGAATGTACCATAAGCACCAGAGCTTAATTGATGAATTAACATCATTGAGTTTCTACCTATGAAGCGCTTCTTACCTACAATAGATATAATAGTAGCTGCAGATGCAGCTGCACCATCAATATAGGTATGAACATCGCTCTTCAAGTTACGAATAGCATCTACTACTGCCATACCTGCGAAGAGCGATCCACCAAAAGAATTAATGTGTAACTTGATAATCGGAGTATAATCTTCAAAGGTTGTAGTTATCGTTCGCAGCCTATAATCTAAATCGTGAAGCACGTGATTAAGCTCTAAAGCAGATTGCTCTGAGATATCAGCATAAAAGAAGACGCGATTCTCTGACACTCTAATATTATTACCACTAGCTGCTGGAGAGCTAATTACGATATTTGGAGAGCTGATAATACTAGCTCCTACATCTTCGGTAGGAGCTGCTTCTTTATCATTTAGTTTATATTTCCATTGCATAAATTATGACTGGCAAGTTGAGCATTCGAGAATTGATCTCGCAAGCTCTTGCGCAGGGTTAGCTGACCGTTGATAGTAGAGAGACTTAATGTTCTGCTCCCATGCGAATATCATTAGCTCGTTAACGTCTTTAGCTCTTACTGATGGTGCAATCATAAGGTTTAATGATTGCCCTTGATCGATATACTTCTGACGCTGAGCTGCTTGAATAACAATCTCTTTCTGAGATATCTCTCCGAACGTCTTGAAGACATCCTTCTCATGACTAGATAAGAAATCTAGATGCTGTACGCTACCTGCTTTAAGTAAAATACTCTTCCAGGTATCGTTATCGTCTTTACCTTTCTCTTTGAGTAAATTCTTAAGATAGTTATTCTTATAAGTAAACTTACCTTTAGCTAAGTCCTTAACAAAGTAATTACTATTAAGAGGCTCAATAGAAGGTGATACTTGACCTAAGATAAACGATGAGCTCGTAGTAGGAGCGATAGCCATCGTAGTTACATTGCGCTTACCGTAGCCTTCAAGTAGAGGAGGCTCGCCGAACTTAGCAGCTAACTCTTGAGTAGCTTCATCGCACTGCTGACGGATAGTTTCAAAGATAGAGCTATTCTCCATCTTAGCTTCCATAGACTCGAAAGCGATATTATGCTGCTGTAAATATGAATGCCATCCTAATACACCTAGACCGAGAGCACGTTGATTAACTGCAAACTTATGAGGTGCTTCCATGTATTTAACCCCTTCAGTCTTGGATATAAACTCGGTCATGACTGCGTCAAGGAAGTATATTAAGACTTTAATTGCATCGGTGTCCCTCAATTCTCTCCACTTGTCCAGGTTAATAGACGACAAGTTACAGACGAAAGATTCATCTTCGAAAGTAGATAGAAAGATCTCTGAGCAAAGGTTACTAGCATAGATGCGCTGACCTTTATCCTTATAGACTTGAGGAGCATTCTTGTTAGCAGTATCAGAGAAGAAGATATAAGGATAGCCTGACTCGAATCTCTTCTGAATGACCTTACCCCATAGCTTGCGCTTATCCTTATCGCCATCGATCATTGATTTCATCCAATCATCACTGATGCACACGCCAATAGATAGCTCTTGAATAGCATTACCTTCACTTCTGATCTTTAAGAACTCTTCAATGTCAGCATGATCGATAGGCAAGTAAGCGGCGAATGAACCTCTACGTACATTGCCTTGTGACACATAGTTAATGAGAGAGTTAAAGACAGTTAGCTGATGATGTACGCCTGTTGATTGACCACCAGAAGAGATAGCTGAACCTCTGCCTCTTACCGCACCGAAGTAAGCAGAGGTACCTCCACCAACCTTAGACATAGTACCAATCTCACCCATCTTATTAAGGATGTGTTCCATGTCATCAGGTATATAACTACCGTAGCATGAGATAGGTAAACCTCTTTCAATTCCAAAATTAGACCATATGGGTGAGGATAACGAATAAAAACCTCGAGACATATAGTCTTCAAACTTAGCTGCAAATCCTTCAATGCCAAGATTCTTCTCAGCTGCCTGAGCGATATCAATGATTCGTTGCTCTGGAGTTACTCCTTCGGTAAGATATCCTCTGCTTAAGAACGTCCTTGAATCGTTGTTAAGCCATTCGTATTTTTTTGTCATATATTGTCTAAATGTTAACGGGTACAAAAGTCAGTGATATAGTCACATAATAACTATATCACTGACTTATTTATCGCAAAGTCTTTCGAAACCAACAAGTCTTTACTAAAATTTAGCGCAATATGCTACCTTAATCGGATCTCTAATCGGATACACACTTGATGTTGTTTCTGCGGTCGAGAGCCAACCACGATCTAATAGATATTGTAAAAATACCTTAAAGAATCGCTTATTATCATCAGACATATCAGGTAAGTCAGCTAACGATTCAGGATCATCACTTAGAACGCCAATCATCCATTTATCATTATCCCAGAACTCTTGCTGATGAACATCACCTGTCTTATCGATATACTTGATATCAATACCTTCGAAAAACGAATCATCATCCTTATAAAGCCTATTAGCCTCAAAGGACACTTCGCTATTCTCAACGATACAAGCTTCGTACCTTACAGGGTCTAAGTCAATACTTTGAGTTTCTGGAACATACCAAACGCCATTAATTTTAATACGTGTCATACGATAATAATATAATAGTTCGTTATGTTAAAACAAGTCATCTTCAGAAAAAGACTGACTATTTTTTGAGTACTCCACGGGTCTGCTGAAGAAGAAGTCGCTAGAAGTGTTTCCATGCAGCTCTTCTTCAAACCATAGAGCATCTTTTAGTAGTTCAGTATCTATCTCAAAGATTGTCTTAAAACCAATCTGAGTCATTGATTCATTAATACGATTCTTAATAAACTCCTTGAGAATATTAGCATTGAGACCCTTCTCTTGATACCCATTTACCATCCAATCAATAATCTTAGACTCAGCCTTGAAGGCCTCTTCAGCTTCATGAGCTATTTTAATTTCAAGATCTTCATCAAATAGCTCTGGATGTTCTTCGCGAATTGTTTTGATAATAGTCATACCAACTATGGCATGAATATTCTCTTCATTACGAGTATACTTTACTTGCTGGTCAGTGTCCTTGAGCACATTCTTATTACGTGAGAACCAATTGATAACATAGAACTGACTGAACAGAGATACATTCTCTACAAATAGCGTAAACAATATAAGAGCATAAAGATACTGCTTCTTAGAGTCTTTATAGAATCTATGAGTATACTTACGAAGATACTTTACTCTACCTTGGATGAAGTCTAACTTTAGATTCTCTTCAAAGACATCTTCAAGATCTAGAATCTTAAGAAGTCTTTCATATGCATTATTATGAATAACTTCAACGTTAGCCATTACAAAACCTAAATCCTGAAGTGATGGATGAGGTAAATTCTCACCAAGTTTTGACCAAAAGGTCTTAACAGCTACTTCAATCTGACTGATAGCTGATAGAGTACGTACAATAATTTCACGTTCCTGATCTGACAAGTTGACTTTAAATTGCTGTACATCGGTACCGAAGTTAAACTCTTTATCAGTCCAAAACCCGTTATGCATAGCTTCAATAAACTTATCTACCCATGGGTATCGATTAGGCTTCCGACTAATTTGCTCTTCAAAGATGCTATATTCTCTACTCATATGTATAGTATAGTAAGGTACAGTATGATTGCTAGTTATAAGGACGTAACTCTTTTAATATTAAAACCAGGGACAGTATAATATTTTATATGAGTATTACCAGCTGCATCACAAATACTAACATACATATCTTCCTCTGTACAAATAGGAGGTGATACAATATTGCCGCCTACATCTATAACTTTATATAGCTGTCCGGTTTCGGCTAGGAATACTTTGACTGATGTTGAACTGCCTTGCTGTGCTATAAAACGTTTTTTATTCATAATTTCTGATATTATTTATAAACCCAACCATGTCTGTATCTAATTTATATTCAATTAGATTTTACCTATATACTGTAAAAGCTTATTAACATGCTCACATCTTTCGCTGTATCTCTGATCGTAAATTAGTGCAGGGTTCTCTTTAGATAAATTAATTAACTTTCTCTCTGTAGTAGAGTCGTAAGCTGACTTTCCAACAGTGTAATGCATGTGTTCTGTAATTACATTTGGTAAATATCTAACCCGATTGATTTTTGTAGCAACTTCAAATAGCCATGTATCGACATAATCAGCGCAGAAGTAAGGAGGTAACCAAAAACCACTAACTTCTATCCATCTTCTATGTACAAAGCTATGTGTTGCAAGACCAGCGCCCTGTATCATATCATCACCGTAAACTAGAACTATTCTATCATCTTGCTTTAGAAATTCATCTCTTATTAATGTATCCCATGATTTCGTTCTAAATCGTGCATCATCACCACATATCATTATAATATCACCAGTGCTAAGCGTATTATATGCGTAATTCCACATTTGACTTAGATTTAAATTCTCATTGCTAGATGTATATTTTATATTATAACCATACCTATCTATTAAAGATATAATACATGACTCACTATCTGAGTCATCAGGATCGATATAAAATAAGATCTCAACTAGATCGAAGTTATCACAAGTATTAAATATTGTCTCAACTAATTCACATACCTCGACGGGTCTCTTTCTAGTTGGTACTACTATCGAAAATTTCATAAGTTCGTATATTATTTATGAACTCAACCACATCGGCATCCGATTTATGTGTAGCAAAATTCAAAGTATTTGCTACTTTTTTAGTGGTCTCATTATTCTTAATCTTGTGAAACTGAATGAGATCTCTAATTGGTTGTGAGTCTGGTTCTGGTAAGTCTGAGCACTCTACATTTAAGATATTGCGTACCTCTTGTACTGAATAACCACGCTCTAGATACCCTTTAGCCTTACGTATAATGAAGTACTTTTGTAGATTATCTTCATCTACATACTCTTCTACCTTCTTATTATAGTAGTCTTCAGCAAAGGTATATGACTTACCTGTTACAATGCATTGAATCTTTTTAGCCATATTATTTATCCCAACCAAATTCAATCCATTCGTCACCTTCGATAATTGCGCCAGTAAAGTCAACTAGATCTTGAGTCTTCTCTCTAGTTAGCAACGCTGCATACTCACATACAACTCCATAAATGCCAGCTGCTTTATTTGCTTTATGTCTAATAAAGTTAAAAGTATTGCCTGAGTCGCAGATATCATCTACGATGAGAACTCTATCACCTTTCGATACATCATCAAAGTAGAAATCTTGATATACATTAAAACTAGATGTCTGAGTCTTACCTTTATAAGAAGAAATACCTAGATTGTATACCTTCAGATCTAGTTTATAACCTAGCAGTACTGCTGGTATTAATCCGCCTCTCCCAATACCTACAATACAATCGTACTTACTTTCTGTCTCCTGTATCTGAGTCAGAATAGTCTTTATTAGACTATTTACCGATTCATTTTTGTATATATATTCATTCATTAATAAATTATACGCTGCATCTATGTTTTTGCTACATAAATATATGTATGAGCGATTATAAGCAGCTGCGAGCTATATACGAAGGATGGCAAGGATTATCTCGAGATACTGCTCCTAATGATAGATATACTGCTACCTCATCTAATCACTCGTACAGAGGCTCATTGCCGTTTAGCTCAGGAGGGTCAGATAACTTATATGCTCGTATGGCTACTAACACCGGAGTAGTTCCAGTTGAGTCTGAAGAAGAGCAAATTGGTGGAGTGATAAGTAAACTAGCTATTGTTACAAAGATTGAAGAGTTACAGAATGTAGCAGCAGAAAACGGGATGGATTGTTGTATACATACACTAGGTACTCTTATAGAGTTTATAAAGAAAGGCTAGTCAGGCCATATAACCTTCCTCATAAGTAGTATAGCATGATCTACTAACCAGCTACACACAGCACTAGCAAATCCAATCTTCAACATATTAAACTCGCTAGTAGCACCTATTGCTAACCCTGTCCAGAACCCTAAGCACAACGAGCAATTAAACAGCTCTTGTGCTTTTGTAATTTTACTACCTACATAAACTCTAAATTCTTCTAATAGGCTACTATGCTTTATTATTAAGCATAGACCTGCACTTGATAGTAGAGTAAGTATTAGAGAAGCCATTACTAACCAAGAAGTAATTTCTCGTCACCATCAAGAGTAGTTACAGCATCACCCATAAGCTTAAGCTCAGCTTTCTTAACTACAATAGTATTACCATCGTCATCAGTAACCTGGTAACTATCTTCGCCTAGCTTAGTTACAACAGGACATCCTTTCTTCCCGCAACAAATCTTAACTTGGTTGGGTGCAATATTTTTAATCATAATACTATTTATTAATTAAATGCAGCTTTCAACTAGCTTTGCTTCATCTTCTCTACGCTTTAAAAGACCATCGACGCCTGCATTTACCCATAACCTTTTCATCTTTCTTATCTCATTAGCAATCGCTTTATAATTTTTAGAAGGTACTAAAGCTCTTATATTTTTCATCTCTATACGTCTACTGCCAGCTACATCTGTCCCTCTGTTAAACACTAAGCTTAGTAAAGCACCGTATGCATCCGGATGTAATCTATCTGCACCAGGAAATACTCTATTGGTTTGATCAGCAAAGATAGGTATAGTATGAGACTTAAAGACACTTAATGCATGCTCCCATGATATCTTTATATCTTTAACACCTGGAATTAACTCTTTAGCACTCCTACCCTTTACCCCTAGAGCTCGTGCTAGTCTAATAATATCTTGTGTACTAAGCTTACCTGTCCAAGATGCTTTAAAAGACTGTAAATTATTATAACCTAAATCATAACCTACCCCAATAGTAACTCCGCTATTAAGACCTGGCCATGTAGGTCTATACAGAAGCTTATTATAGTATCTTTCACCTCCACCTACCTCATATTTTAGTATTAAGTTAAGAGCTTTATCTGATATCTGAGGACCTCCTATCCTAATACCATTACTCCTAACATCATCTTGTTCTTCATCCATATAATTATTTAGATTTACATTCAGTAATGACAAGAAAAGAATAAATAATTATATGAACACATTTGATATACTAGCACAGTTCTTGCCTAATGCTAACTGGTTCGCAGTAATAACTGCTCTAGTTACTTTAGCTTCCGCCATCACCGCTGCAACTCCAACCCCTGCACCAGGTACTTCACTAGCTATGTTCTATAAGCTCATTGAGTTACTCGCTCTTAATATAGGTAGAGCAAAAGATACAGGTATACCAGAAGATAAATTTTAATAAAATGATTATAGATCTTATAAAACAAACTTTAATTGCATTAACTGCGTATTTGCAGTTGAAAAATAAGTCTATGTTTTATAGTATAACTAGGTTATCTAGAGCAAAACAAAAGGAATTAATAAATGAAATTGAGAAAAATCGTAATACTGGTACTAATGATTCAAATGATCATGCTGATCTCTTGCGCAAAGAGCTCATCGACGAACAACACTTCTTTGCAAATATATCAACCTACTATACTAAGATTGAAAGCAAACAGTGAGGTTCAAACTGTCGATGGTTTATACACACCTCAAATAGACGAGGTATGGCATTCGGATAAAAGGTTTAGAGAGTTAGAGCGAACGTTATATTACCCTAGTTATAAGTAAAGTTAGGATGAATGTAATCTTTTGGCATATATGTGGACTCACAAACTATAAAAAAATAGTTACTTCGCAGTTTAATACCATTAAAAAAACAGGATTACTTGACAAGGTAGATAAAATTTATGTTACATATCTTGGTGAAAATAAGACTGATATCAATTTTCTCTTAAGAAAATCAAATAAAATCGTATTAGACAAGTACGATCCATTTATATTTCATTATGAGAGATTATGCTTGCATTCAATGCATGATTTCTCGCAGCAAAATAATGCTAATATTTTATATATACACGCTAAGGGTGTAAGTACACGATTTGATGGCGATTCAAAATTGCAAGATAATATCAAACAATGGAGAAAAATGATGGAGAACTTCTTAATATACCATCATGAAGAATGTATTAAATTACTAGAGCAGAATGATGCTCTTGGTTGCTGTTTAGTTAACTGCAGATCTAATGATCTAGTTATAGATAAAGAAGATCATGCATATCACTTCAGTGGTAACTTTTGGTGGAGTAAGACTGATTATATAAAAACCTTACCTCGTATAAGGGAAGATATAGTAGGTAACCTAGCTGGTAACTGTGCGTTTCATTTATGCGAACGATGGGTCCTTCAAAAATGGCCTAACATTAAATTAGTTGAAGTGTATAAAGACCCACACTCCTGCCACTTTTATAGTAACCCTCCTTCTATAGATTACTTAAAGGCTGACCTAAACAAAGTTACTTCTTAATAGCTTTGTCTTATTTTTATTAAAGCTTTTAATTATTCTACGAATCTTCGTATCAGAATATTTATCGCATAACTTAGATCTTAGATATTTAAATCTGACACTATTACTAACCGAGTCTTTCTCTTCTTGCGATAGATAAAACTCTACCCCTCTATCTTTAAAGTATCTTAAATGATACCAAAAAGCACCTCCAATACTAAAGTCAAACATATACCATTGTAAATTTGGCTCATAATATTGCTCGCACTGAGCATAAGAACCGTCATCGTATTTTACCATTCTAAAACAGGAACCTATCTTTATTTCTGTTAGAAAATGATCACCATGACATCCATTAAGAGGTATATTCTCAAATGTTGAAACACTAATATTATTGTTGACGTCTACTGTGACATTATAGCCAACCATGCAGTAATACTTAGTTGTTTCCTTTCTCTTAAATAAATTGCTTAATTCTTCTTCAAAATAAATTTGATCTGCGTCTATCTTTAAGAACCAGTTAAATTTACATTTACTCAGTCCATAGTTATAGTAATTTGCTAAAGAGTGACATGGATTAAATCCTTCAATATAACCACTAGTGTTTGCTGGTATTACATATTGAGTATACTCATGTAGAGATATTTTTTTATATTTTAAGGCTAGTTCTGTAAGAATTTTAACTGTATTATCTACGCAGTTATGATATACAACTACCAACTCATCTACTACATTTATTACCGATTCAATAGATTGTCTAACAGTCCTCTCTTCATTGCTTACCCTCATTAAGCCGGATACACCGTTTAAACGAGAACCTACCAGTGAATCTAAAAATTCCTGAGATATTAACATACAGATTAATTATTCACAACTAATAATTTATCTATTTTAATATTTTTTTATTAGAAATCTAAATGACCAGGTATATGACAAACGTTATGATTAGCTGATATACGTACATTCTTGCTCGCTGATTGAATTAGATGATGTATTAACATCCAATCATGACCGTACCCATCAGACCAACTAACATTTAATTCTTTTTTGTGAATGATAGAGCTTGTTCCAATCCGCCCGTATTGTAATATATTCTCTCTTAAAGAAGCAGCATAATCATCATTATTATTATAATGAGTAACTACATAATCATTAGAATAACACCAATCTATATCATCCGTAATTTGATTAGCAATAAGCTCTAAATGATTATTTCCAAAAAAATCATCACTATCCAAATAACAAATCCAATTACCTGTTGCTAACGAAATGCCTTTATTACGAGTGCTACCACTAAACAATGAAGCTTTTTCCTGTTTTAAAAAAACTATATCACTGCAATTATTAAATTTATCTAAGTAAACGTCTTCAGCTATATCACAACCATCAGATATAATTATTAATTCTTTATTTTTATAAGTTTGATTAATAAAGGAATTAACCGATCTAATAAATTTATCAACTCTATTTGAAGCACAACCTTCATAATAGCTTAAAGTCACTGGCATTACTACTGAAATTTTACACATCATATATTAATAAAATTTACTTAAACAATTAAGTTTTTTGTTAGGTTGTACCATACTATATATATGAAATCTTTCGTAATGTACTAGACAATATCTAACTTTTTTTTAATAAAAGTAACCTCTTTTAATAAATATTATTATGACAAATAAGCAAAGAGAAGCAATGTTACTCGAAGAGGCTTACTCAGAGGTAAATGAGGGTATTTTTACTCGTTTAAAAGGTCAAGTCGCCGGTATGGGTGCAGGCTTAAAACAAGGAGCTCAAAATATAGCTACAGGTGTTGCAGGCAAATTAGGTGCAACAGTAACGCCATCAGGTAAAACTATGGGACAAGCTTATGCTAAAGCTCAGCAAAAATCAATCTTTGCAAACTTTATGAAAGTAGCTGAAAAGGAAATTGCAGATTTTAACGCGGATTTGGAAAAATTAGGTAAAGCTGACCTAGCTACTTTAAAAGCATCACACCCAGAAATTGAACAAGTTATCAAGTCAAGTAAGGATTTGTTAGATTATCTTAAAAAGAAAAAGTACGCACCCCAGAAAATCGCTTCAAAATAGCTTCTATACCAGTATTTAATAACATGAAAAACGACAATAAACTTATCTTCAATACATACGCGCGCACTACTGGCGCTTATCTGCTTAATGAAGCAGATCAGGCTGAAGCTGATCAAAATTTAATAAAACAAAATTTTGCAAAACAACTTGAAGAGCCAGAAGTTCAACAGGCAATGGTTAAACAAGCTGAAGAGCTTAAGGCAAAGTATCAAGCAGAGATTGATAAAGCCTTAGAAGCCGATGGAGGCACAGCTGGAAGTAATGTTGAAGCGTTATTACAAAAGATTCAACAAGAGATTGAAGCACAAGCTCAGCAACAAGTTAAAGAATCAATTGAGTTGCAAGAGGGTTTTTTTAAGAGAGCTGGTGCTCTTGCTTCTGGAGCAATGAAGAGAGCTGGAGACGTGATGACTAATACTGCTTCTAATAAGAGCTGGAGACAAGAAGCTATTTTAAAGAGATTCGAGTCACTGAAGTCTTCTTTAGGTAAGGAATTGAGAGAGTTACAATTAGATATGGAAACTACGTCTAATACAGATACAAAAGTAAAAGACTCTGTTAATAGAATTATAACATTTATTGGTAATAAACGTGGTTTCACTCCTAAGTCGTCTAAATTTCAAGACTTTAGACATTCAGCAGGTAAATTTACGCAAAATGTATTAACAGGTGCTGCGATAGCACTTCCAGCAATGGCTTTAGCTGCTCCTGTAGCTACAGCAATGGGATTAACCGGTGCGGCTGCAGCTGCTACTGCAGCAGGTTTGACTGGAGGTTCTGTATCTTTCTTAAAAGATTTAATAAATGGTCAAAAACCAGATAAGAAGAGAATGGCTGTAACAGCACTTGCATCCGCTGCTGCAGCCGGATTGTTCCAGGTAGCTATGGATAAATATTCTTCATCACCAGAAGCACCTACAGGTACTTCTCAATCGCCTGAAACATCTCAATCGCCTGAAACATCTCAATCGCCTGAAGTTCGTGATGCCTTGCCTGTATTAGATCAAGGAGACACGTTTGAAACAATGCATGGTACGTCATATGATCCTGGCGCGACATTGGATCAAATGAAACAATCTTCTCACGATGTCCTATGGAGTAAAAAGATCATGGGTACTACCGGTGATGGAACTGCAATACCATCGCCTGCTATACAAAATTACATAGATACATTAGCTAAAAGTAATCCTGATAAAGCTCAATATATTATTGATTACATTAAAAATATGTCAAAGATAGATATTGACAATACATTATCTTCTAGTGCAAGAAAAAGCGGTGCTGCTGTTAACGCTCTTAAGAGTATTGTTAAAAGCAAATTTGGTTAATCAATAACTTTATGAGCTATATAGTACCTACTTTCGTAGGTACTTCCACGACACAGGAAACAACTCCTGTGTAATATTATCAATTTGCTCAGCTACTAACCTGGTTTCAAGCTGAGTATCTTTCTTGCATCGTAAGTTACAAACACGAGCAAAAGCAATTAACGAGCCTGACCAATACCACTCAGTAAAGATGTTCTGAGGTAATACCATACGTGCTTGCTCAGCACATACACCAGCAGCTAATAGGTCTTTGTAGTAAGCTATACTAGCATTACATACAGCCTCTGCAGAGCTAGATAAGTCTTTAACATCAACAAACTGATCTTCATATGAGCCCTGCTTCTTATCCTCATTACGCTTACGCCAGCTATCAGGATAATAAATTTCAGGTACAGAGTCTACATACCTCCTCGATACCTCATTCCATACTAGACCAACAGTATGCTTTACTAGCTGACGAGCAACAAAGATTGGAGCTTTAATATGAAAAGATAAAGCAGCATGACCAAAAGGAGTCCAGTGATTGTGTTCAGCTAAGAACTTAATAAGCCTTTCATCCCCAGCCTTTAACTTATCTCCTTCCCAGGTAGACTTCTTATCAAATGATACCCGAGCTGCATTTACTACAGATAAGTCAGTACCCATCTTATCAATTAATTCTACAATCATACTCTATGATAGAGTCATTACTGTCTTAATCAACTATAACAATCTAGCTGTACCGTCTTTCTCTGCTTGTAGAAATGAATCATACGCATGATTTATACCCTCTTCTAGATCTATACTATAGCTCCAACCTAACTCTTTTAACTTAGATACATCTAATAGCTTACGAGGAGTACCATCAGGCTTACTAGGGTCAGTAAGTATATTACCTTTAAAGCCAACAGTCTTAGCTACTAAGTGAGCTAATTCTAAAATGCTAATATCAGTTCCGGTACCTACATTAACCCAATCAGGAGGATTATCTACCTTAAGGATATGGAAGCACGCTTGAGCTAAATCATCAACGTGAAGAAACTCTCGTCTCGGTGTACCAGTTCCCCATAGTGTAACATCACTATCTCCTCTTAGAGTAGCTTCATGAAACCTACGAATCAAAGCAGGTAGTACGTGTGAGTGTTCAGGGTGAAAGTTATCGCCTGGACCATATAGATTGGTAGGCATTACTGAGTGAAAGAGAACGCCATGCTGTCGTCTATATGACTGACACATCTTCAATCCTGCTATCTTAGCTATAGCATACGACTCATTAGTAGGCTCAAGAGCAGAGGTTAGTAAGCAATCCTCTGTCATTGGTTGTGGAGCCTCTTTAGGATAAATGCACGAGCTGCCTAAGAACAATAACCTGTCCACTTTAGTTTTATAAGCTAAGTCAATTAAGTTATGCTGTATTATTAAGTTATCTGATATAAAGTCTGCAGGTAAGTCTCTATTAGCCACGATACCTCCTACCTTAGCTGCAGCAATTATGACAGCATCAAACCTATGTTCAAACATAAAGTCTTCAACTTCATCCTGCATAGTTAAATCTAGTTCATATCTAGATGCAGTAACTACATTCGTCCAACCAGCAGCTGCAGCAGCTCTTAATAGAGCTGACCCAACCATTCCTTTATGTCCTGCGATAAAAAGCTTCTTATTCATAATGTGTATCTATATTTGATCCTCATGAATATAAACTCTACCACCTACTTTGCAAACAGATCTTATCTCTTCTTCGGTAAATTTACCAACAGTAGACATAAGGAATAGATCACCACCTATCTCCTCTGGAATGCCTTCTATTGAAACAAGTTCCGTACTATGACACGTAAAGTTATACTTTACCTTTCTTGGAGCTCCTATAAGATTCTTAAACGGATTATAGGAACAGCTAAAAGAATCGAGTATTTCAGTAGGGCTGTACTCTAGACTATCAAGCAAATTATTAGAACAAATAAAATTACCTCCCGCATATGAAGGACAATATTGTAATGAGGTTAATTTATTACCACCACAGTTAAAGTGTTTATATACATAATCAGGTCCTCCTTCTAATGTTATAAGTTTATTTTCAGAACACTTAAAGGATCCCCCTCCATATGTATATTCTCTTCCGCCTTTTTGTACTGAAGAAGGAGAGTTAATAAGAGAGGTAAGTTTATTTTTAGAGCAATCAAATCTACCTCTTACTTCTACCCCTTTCATAAAGTCAGGTAGCTCAGTTATATAGGTGTTATGAAAACTAACATCACCTTCTATGTATCTATTAGACATATACTCTACCTCCTACCTTACAAACTGCTCTTACTTGTTCTTCTGTAAATATGACAGGGTCATAGCCAGGACGAGCTCGTTGATTACTGCATATAAAGTCATTTCTAACTTCCTTTGGAGCTTCTGTTAAATCACTAAGTAAATTATTCGAGCAGTTAAAACTTCCTCCAACCGTTTTTGGAGAGCCTCTAAGGGTTGTGAGATTGTTATACCCGCATAGATAATGACCATCTTTGTCTGAGAGATACCCCCATCCATCGGCGGATGGAGACGCTTCAATAATAGTAGGCCCGAAATCAAGATTTTTAAGCATATTGTACCTACAATCGAAATCCCCGATAACTCTGGATGGTGAATGATTAAGTGAGGATATTTTATTGTATCGTATATCTACAGAACCGCCTATAATACTAGGTATACCTTCTAAAGAGATTAGCTTATTATCCTTACAGCTAAATGAACCAGTCACTTCAGCAGGAGCATTCTTGAGAGTTCTAAGTTGGTTTTCACTAGCAAAGAACCCTCCTTTAACTATTAAGCCATTAAGAAACTCAGGTAGCTCCGTAATATAGAAACCTGATATATCAACCATACGCTCAATATATCTCTTAGACATATCTAAAGCCTTTCTGAAGATTGGATAGATAGGATTCAACTAAGCTATAACCCTCTCCAGCAACCGTCACAATACGCTTCTTAATCTCTTCAAAGACTCTCTGCTGCATAGGTACAATCTTTTCATTATAAATCGCCTCCCATTTAGGGTCATCAGTGAAATAATAATTACTCTCATATTCAGCCATACCTATGTTATCACCATCTCCGGTAACTTTATACCCTTTCTTTAACAAGCTTTTTACGAAAGCTATGGTAGGCTCTTGATATCTTTCAGCAGGAGCCTGGTTAGAATTACCTTTAATTTGTAAAATATCTTTCTTTTTTATCTCAAAAGTAACGTGAGGTCGGTTCTCTGCATCCCAGAGAGAAATAATGTCCTGGTTTGGAGTTTTAGGATCATAACTTCCAACACAGTGACCCATTTCATCTCCTTCACACTTATATGCTTTCTTAGAAAGTAACTTAACCCATGTCATCTCTCTACCACGGCCATCTTTAGTCTTATAGATAGGCTCATAATCGACTCCTTCCTTAAACTTATTGGCAGGAGCTGATGCAGCTTGTCTTGATCTAGCAGTCATAGCTGCATCCCAAGAAGCAATCTTCTGTACAATAGTGCTATATGGTTCTTTATTAATTTTTGCTAAATCAATATCTTCTAGAGTATTAAAATAGTCAATCATGTGATTAAGATACTCAATATCATCTGGCTCAAAGCCTGTAAAGTCAACAATACCTTCTCCAGACATCCACGAAGGCTCATCTTGAGTATATGTATGAGGACGAACTGGTTTCTTATCATCATCTTGGTTAGACTTAAACCATTTAATAAACTGAGTACTAAACCACTGACGTATAGGTGCTTTATTAACCCCTTTAGCATCTAATACTTTATCAATAGAGAGCTGTAGAGGTTCAATCTGAGCTAAATTAGCCTCTTTAAGATAGAACTGAGTATAGGAAATCATAATAATATTTAATTAAAACTAAAAAGTATACAGTGAATTCTATAGAAAAATACATCTCATCCTCTATACTTCAACTCTACCTCCTACCTTACAAACAGCTCTTACCTCTTCTTCAGTAAAACTAACAGCGTTTTGGGAGCAGCAAAAATGACCTTCTACAACTCGAGGAGCTCCTTCAAGAGTGGTTAATTTATTAATAAAGCAGTTAAAATTACCTCCTACATATTCAGGAGCTCCAATTAAACTAGTAAGCTTATTACTATAACAACTAAAATCACCTCCAACCCTTTTTGGACCACCTTCAAGAGTGGTTAAGTTACTCTGACTGCAACTAAAATCTCTTTCTATAATTTCCGGAGCTCCTTTTAAAGAAACTAAAGACTTACCTCCACAATGATATCTTCTAACTGTTTTAGGTCCTCCTTCGAGAGATTTTATATTATTACCCCAGCATATAAAAGTGTCTCCTACTGTGTGTGGAGAGCCAGCAAGAGAGGTTAATTGGTTTTTTTGACATTGGAAGGATTCACCTACTTCACTAGGAGCTCCAGCTAAACTAGTGAGCTGATTTTCAAAACATGCAAAGTGACCCCCAACACTTTCCGGAGAACCTTCAAGAGTTCTTATGCTACTATTATAACAATAAAAATTACCCCCCACTCTTAAGGGTGAACCTTTTAATGAAACTAAAGATTCACTTGAACAAATAAAATCACCTACTACTTCTTTTGGAGCTCCATCAAGAGTTCTTAGTCTATTAGTATGACAATAAAAACTACCTAATACTCGTTCAGGAGCTCCTTCAAGAGATTTTAATTTATTTTCAGAACAATCAAAACTTCCCTCAACTTCATAAGGTGCATTAACCAGATTGGATAAGTGGTTAACACTGCAAATGAAATCACCTTGTATCTTGACATCAGACAAGAAATCAGGGAGTTGCATTAAGTTTATTCCAGATAGTTTTACCTCACCTTCTATATACTTCTTAGGCATAATGTTATTTAGGTATATACCCTATCTCCAACCTGACACACCGCTCTTATTTCATCCCTAGTAAACGTTTTACCTTTGTTACCACTTATATCGAAGTTACCATTCACGACTTTAGGTATACCTTCGAGTGAAGTAATCCTATTCTGCGAGCAGTCAAAGTCACCATACACGAGACTAGGCGCTCCTAAGAGTGACTTAAGATTACTAAACTCGCAATAGAAACTACAATCATCATTAATATCATCGCCTATTTGTTTAGGTGCTCCTTCAAGTGTTTCAAGTTGATTATAACTACAAATATAATTGAGTCTTACGTCACTAGGGCCTCCTTTTAGTGTTTTGAGCATATTGTTACTACAATCAAAATGACCTCCTACTCTTGTAGGTCCATTTTCAAGAGAAGTAATACTACAGGTATTACATAATAGACTACCTCTTATCTCCCCGGGTACACCTTTAAGTGAAGTAAGATATTTATTTTCGTAACAATATATGCTCATGTTCCTTATATGGTAAGGTACCCATTTAAATTTAGGCATACCATTAAGAGAAGTAAGAAGGTTATTACTACAATCAAACTCTCCTGCACACTCTACATCGGCTAAGAAATCAGGTATACTCTGCAAATATAACTTAGATATATCAACATTACCTTCTATATACTTTCTCATTATATTATATTTAATCTAGATAAATTTGGCCTTTGATATTAGACACTGCTCTAATCTCTGCTTCAGTAAACACTCTTTCTTTTCCTTTTGAATAAAAAAAGTCACCACTTATAAATTTAGGTATACCTTCAAGTGACTCTAAATTATTGTTAAGACAGTTAAATGTTCCATTAGGTAAAGATTTAGGAGCTCCCTTAAGTGACTTAAGTTTATTGTGACTACAATCATACACACCTCCAACCTCAGTAGGTCCTCCTACAAGGTCAGAGAGTAGATTACCTCTACAGTAGAAATGTGTTCCTACCTCAGTAGGCGCTCCTTCAATAGTAGTGAGTATATTTTTATCGCAATTAAAAGAACCTTTTACATTGGTAGGGGCAAATTTAAGATTACTAAGCAGATTGTGTTTGCAAACAAAATCTTTAAATATAGTAGTAGGAGCTCCTTCAAGAGTGGTAAGTTTATTGTCACTACAATAATAATGACCTTCTACTTCACTAGGCCCATCTACAAGCTTATCAAGTCTATTAGTACTGCAATCAAATTTACGTCTTACAATACTAGGTGCATTCTTAAGAGAGGTAAGGAGGTTTCGGAAACAAGCGAAATCGCCCTTAACCTCTATATCATCTAAGAAATCTGGTAGTTCTACTAGATATAAAAAACCTACAGAAACATTGTAATTACCTTCTATATACTTCCTGGGCATTATATTATTTAATATAGAAATAAATTGCTGTACGAGAAGTTATTAATTCTACCAGTCAAAATCTAGGATTCTCTCTTATATAACCTAACACTACCTTCTATCTCACTTAATGCTCTAACATCACGTTCGGTAATCGGTAGCTTTTCATCGACCAAACATACAAAATCACCTATTATGAGTTTAGGTATACCCTCTAAGGAAGTAAGCTTATTACCCGTACAATCAAAATTGCCCCCAACTCGGTCAGGAGCACCTATAAGATTAGATAATTTATTGAGAGAACAATCATAACTACCATCTACAACAAGAGGACCATTTAAAAGAGATTTAAGACCATTGCCACTGCAAACAAACATACCTCCTACAAAGGCAGGAGCAAAATCAAGAGTTTTAAGCTGATTGGTTCCACAATCAAACATACCTTCAGCACGTGTAGGAGCGCCTTTAAGGGACTCTAAGCCACAGTCATTGCACTCATAATTAGTATCTACATAGGTAGGCCCTCCTTCAAGAGTTTTAAGTTGCTTATTAAAACTACAAGCAAACTCTCCTATTATAGAAGAGGGACAATTTTTAAGAGAAGTAAGTTGATTCTTATTACAATCAAAATAACCTCTAATCTCAACACCAGAAAGAAAGTCAGGTAATTCAGTTAGGTAGAGCTTACGTAAATTTAAATCACCTTCTATATACTTCTTAGGCATTATAGTATTTAATATAGATATAACCAGAAGAGCCAGTTATAAAAAGAAATGAACCCCATCAATAACTTTAACTTTACTGTCCGCTGTACTCTCAAATAACTCTACATTACCTTTAACCTCACACACTGCTCTAATTTGTTCTTCAGTAAATGGTATACCTCTATTAGATCTCATTGAAAAATTACCTTCTACATATTTAGGTATACCTTTAAGAGACATAATCTGATTTAAACCACACACAAAATCTCCACGTACAATAGTCGGAGCAAATTCTAAAGATTCCAACTGATTGTCCCTACAATTAAACAAGCCATTCACAGTAGTAGGAGCTCCCTTAAGAGAGGTGAGTTGATTAGATTGACAATAATATGAACCGTTTACTGTTGTGGGTCCATATTCTAAAGAATTGAGCTTATTATTGTAGCAACTAAATGGACCTCTAAGTATCTCGCCTACACTTGTAGGAGCTCCCTTAAGAGAGGTAAGCTCATTATCATCGCAATTGTAAGAATTTCCTACACTAGTAGGTCCGCCTTCAAGAGATTTAAGTTTATTACCGTTACAATTGAACGAGTGTCTTAGTGTTGATGGAGCACCTTTAAGATTAGATCTAATTCGATTGTAGCTACAATAAAATGATTGGGTTACTGTAGTAGGAGCAAATTCAAGACTCTCGAGATTATTAAACCTGCAGTCGAATATACCAAACTTACTATTAGGTCCACCTATTACTGTAGTAGCTCCTTCAAGAGATTTAAGTTTACTGTGTGTGCAATTATATGTACCTCTTACTATGTTAGGAGATCCTATAAGATTAGATAGTTGGTTGAAAGAACAAATAAAGTCGCCTTTAACATCGAGACCATCCAAGAAGTCAGGTAGAGTTTTTAACCTTATATTCTGTAGTATTACATCTCCTTCTATATACTTACTGGGCATTATATTATTTAATAGAGAATAAAAACTTAACTAGCTAATAGAAGTAACTTGCTATAATAAAACTTTCCCTTTAACATTACACACAGCTCTTATATCTTCTTCGGTAACATTTAGTGTAGAGTAACCCTCTTTATCAAGTTGTTCTTGACACACAAAATCACCTCCTACACTTTTAGGGCACCCTTCAAGAGATTCAAGACGGTTTTGCGAGCAATTAAACTCTCCTACAATATGAGTAGGAGCACCAACAAGAGAAGTGAGTTTATTAAATGTACAATAAAAATCACCTCCTACAGATGATGGAGCGTGTCTAAGATCAGGAAGCTGATTACCACAACAAAAAAAGCCCGAACCTATAATACAATCTGCAGCTCCTTCTAAAGTAGTAAGTAGACTATCAGTACATAAAAACTTGCCTCGTATATCTATAGGAGCACCGATGAGATTAGTAAGCCGACTAACAGAGCAATTAAAATTACCTTTTACAATAGTAGTGCTTATTTCTAGCTTAGTAAGACGATTAACAGCGCCATTATAATTGCCGTCTATGATATGAGGTGAACCTTTAAGAGTAGTAAGCTTATTATTATGGCACCAAAAATGACCCTGAGTCCGACCATCTCTTATTTCTATCCCATCCAAGAAGTCAGGAAGAATATGTAAGTGAAGAAACCCCATATCAACTCTACCTTCTATGTAATTCCTGGGCATTATAGTATTTAATATAGATATAAAATGTATATAAAAAGAAGAAAAATATAATGTTTTTAAAGAAAAATAATTAAATTAAAAAAATAAAGGGAGCTTGCTAATAGAAGTAGGTCAAGATAATAGGCTTGTCTTGCTAATAGACGCGTGTATGTGTATATAAGAGGAAATATAATGTAACTATATGTAAAGCATAAAAGAGTGTAGAGAGACCATGAGAGAACCAAAAGAACACATAAGAGAAGATATCGAGCATATAGAAGAGAGAAGGATATAAGGAGAAGGATGATAAGAGTGTATTGTGGAGTATGGAGTAGTTCGTATTTATAGCAAAGAGATAAAATATACGAAATAGAGAAATACAAGAGAAATATATTAAATAACGAACTACGATAAAATAAAATATGAGCTTAGATAAAGCAATTGAATTTGGAAAGGAGAAAAGAAAGCAATATAGAAAGAGCAAAGCTTTCGATCGCACTTGCCGCAATCACGGATCCTGTCCCTGGTGCGAAGGAAATAGAACATATCAAGCTCGCAAAGAGCATAAGAGAATTCAGAGTTCAGAGAAAGAAGAAGAGTATGAAGAGATTACAGAACCTAAAAAGTCTAGAAATTACGAGATTCCCCCATTATGGAAATTATTGAGACCTGAAGAGTCTGATGGCTCCGAGTATGGACCTTTTCAGACATACTAGAAACCTGGAAAATTTCCATACACAGACAGTCTCGAAATTACTAGAATGGAGTCAACCTGAAAATTATCAGACCCGCGTCATTATGGTAATTACTAGAATGGAGTCAACCTGAAAATTATCAGACAGAAGGTAATAACGAACTCCGATATAATGATGGAGTAGAGAGTAACAAATAATTTAGCAGAGTGGAGCAGTGGTAGCTCGTTAGGCTCATAACCTAAAGGTCGTTGGTTCGAACCCAACCTCTGCAACCAATCTTTTAACGAACTCCGATATAATAAGTTGTCGGCAATAACCTTATCTTCTATATGACCAACTCTACTATCATCGCTGCTCTCAATGCTACCGAAGATCCTGCACTTGACAATATCATTATAGGTATGGCAGATATTGAATGTGGGTTCGGTTCTTACGAAAAGGCGGTACGGTATGCTGCTTCTAGAAGCACGTATGAAGAGGTAATGAAGCTTCGAGATGCGTACGAGAAGCTAGCAGAGACGATGCAGCACGTAGCTACTGTTAAGCAGATACTATTCCGAGATGGTAATAACGAACTCTGATATAATAATGGAGTAGAGAGTAACCAAAACCTAATATGCGAACATTCGAAGAAATCAAAGCTAGCATGAAGAATCGTAAGCCTACGATCTTTAGTGAGATCGCTGAAAACGAACTCCGATATAATAAGGGAGTAAAGAGTAAAACTACTATGCGAACCTTCGAAGAAATTCTTGATAGTATCAAAGACATCGATCTAATGTTCGATGACGAATTGATCAATAAGTTCATTAACGAAAGAGATGATCATTCGACGGCGAATCTATATAATCTACTCAAAGCGGGATCGTTGAATGAGGATGATATTTGTGACTTAGATGAAAATGATGTTCGGAATATCGTTGATTATGTTAACGTTCGATATGATATTGATTTGAAAGTAGTCGGTTGTAAAGTGATATGGAATAGTTAACGAACTCCGATATAATAATGGAGTAGAGAGTATTAAAACTAATATATAATGAAACAACTTAAGAAACAACTGGTTAGCTTTATTATGGAAAGTGAGAGCGCGCTCGTTCTATATAATGGAGTTGGTGGTGTAGTGGACGAACTGTCTCGAGAAGAGGTAGAGTCGATGGTCGAGAGTTGTAAGACAAAGTCAGAATTAAGTCGACTCATTATGGGTAAGTGGATGTATAGTGATGTGTATGGGAGCTTCGAAGAGCTGTTAGAGGATATTGAGACTGAATAAGTTATGACACTATCAATTGTACCGAAAGAGCGCCGCGTATGTCAGTACTGTGGCTCGGGGCATCTGATAGTCGCTACTACGCACGATCCGGTCCGGACCGATTGGTGTATGCTGTGTGGTCGCAAGCTAGATGAAGAGCTCAATGAGCTTCTGGAAGATATTGATATTGAATAAGCTCTCAGGTTAACCTGAGAGCTGAGGCAAAAGGAACTCCGATATAATAAGGTATGACGATTACAGAACTAATTAACAAACTGCAGCAATTGAAAATGGAAAGCGGCGACATTAACGTACTTACTTATGATGAAAGTGAAGGTGCTTTTAATGTCGTTCAAAGTGCCTTTCTTTCATATCCTGATTCAGATGACGATGAAGGGATCGTGCCAACTGGAGTAATTCTTCAATAAGGAACTTCAATATAATAATAGAGTAGAGACTAACAAACAAACAATTAATCTAATCAATCATATGGCTTATCAATCTAAATACAAAGGCGTCCTCGTTCATCCTTCTGATAAAGACACACTGAACACTCTCCGTGCGCTAGCCCCTAGCCTTACTGAGGCAGATATGATGCAGTTCTTTATCAATAGTGTTGATAAAGAATCATTTACCGCTTTCCTCGTTGAAGAGGAGACTCGTAACTTCCTCAAGAAGAACGATAAGAAAGAGGCTTCCGCTAAGCCTGCTAAGAAAGCAGCTAAGGCCGAGACGGTTGATAAGCCGGTCAAAGAGAAGAAGGTAAAGAAGGTCAAAGAGCCTGTGTTCGTAGCGACAGAAGAAGAGACTGATAAGGTTCGCGAACTGCACGATAAAGACGAGCCTGCTATTCGCGTAGTGGTAGGCTGCTAGCATAAGGAACTCCGATATAATAAGGTATGAATACGACCCCAACTGAAGACGCAGTTAAGATCGCGCTGTTGCGCAAGACGCTAGAAGACTTGATCGGTGAGTGGGGCGGTCAAGTTGTCGATCCTAACTGCGACTGTGAGGACTGCAATCATCTGCGCCCTCTGTATAGAGCGCTTGAAGCGACAAAGTAAAGGAACTCCGATATAATAAGGTATGAAGACACAACAAGAGATCAAGGAGACTAGAGAGTACATCAAAGATACAGTGCAGTTCAAGATTAAGGTTGCTAAGGCTAATGAGTGGTTCGAACGCAACTTCAAATTGTCTGATGACGCTGACGAAGGTCGACACATCTGCGAGCGGTACTGCGAAGAGATCAAAGCCCTTCACGAGCTCTACCGTTACGAAAAAGGTCTATAATTATATTACTACAATGTCCTATATCGACAATGCAATCGATCTCTCTGCCGACGTCACGAGAGCTACTGAGTGGTTCGAGAAGAACTTCAAGCAGTCAGAAAGCGCTGAAGAAGGTACGCGAGTATGTGAACGGTACCTCGCTGAGATGAAAGCTCTTCACGATCACTATGTTACAAAGGTTGAAACATATAAAAACAATTGTGAATACTATACCGACAAGCCACGCATTACCGTTGACAATGTCAACTACGATTGGGACGGTTGGGCTGACGCCTATCTAGGTCCAACTACTCCATCTGGTATATATGGTGCACGAGAAGAGGAAGATGGTAAATGGCGACCAGCGGTATACCGTCCAACCGAATACGATGCCGAATTATCATTTGAATCATTCGACACACCTCACTCTGCTATTAAAAGATCACTCGCTTACTTCGCAAAAGGAACTTCGATATAATAATGTTGTCAGAGATTGAAAGATACGTTTGACATAAAAACAAACGGCTCGTTAGCTTAATGGCAAAAGCGTCTTAGATGGTGACATCTAAGGAGATGAAGGTTCGATTCCTTCCCGACCCTGCTTTCAACGTAGGATGAACATCCGAACAACGAGGCGTCAGAATACGCCTACAAGACACAACTTTAGGAACTCCGGTATAATAATAGTATGACCAACGACGAATTCATCAAAGACACCATCGAGTACTACTGCACAGACTCTGACCGCATCGCATATCCAGGTCCAATGTACAAGTGTGGTGGTCGCTTCTGCGCCGTTGGTCGGTGGATTAAGCCTGAGAAGTACTGTAACGCAATGGAGTGCAGTCCTAACGTAGAGGAGCTGCTCCAAATATATCCTGACTGCTTGATGGATGAAGTGAGTAGTGTTGATGTAGAGGTACTCTCTGTGATGCAGCAGATGCACGATGTAGTGTTGTCCAGTATTTATTCAACTGAGCAGAATCGACAAAAGGCAAAGGTGTTCCTCGAACGCCGCGGCATCACAATCTAAAGGAACTCCGATATAATAAGGTATGAACATTAACGATCTAACAGATGCAGAGCTGATTGAAGTCAAAGAGGCTTGGGAAGGAGTAAACAAAGGACAGTACCATGCATGGACCCATACACGCGCTGATGGCTGGGATGACTTCGATGTAGCGAGAGCTTATCCTGAGTGGTGCTTCGCTGATAATCCCGAGCGGATGCTCAATACATACCCACACTGGGTAGCAATCAATCAACCTGAATTCGCGTTCGAACGTGAGCCAAAGACAGTAGCTGTAGACAATAACCGTTGGGTAAAAGAGAACAGGCCCGAGTACTACGCAGAGTATAGGAAGGCGATGCGCTTAGCAGGTTATGTACCACATAACGGAATGGGCATCGAAGAGCTGTAACCAAGGCGGGTCGTTTGTTTAAGGAACTCCGATATAATAAGGTATGACCGAAACTGAATACAACGAAATTGCTGCTGAAATCTTTGAATCTGCTATGTGGACTATTAAGTTTACATTAGATGCTAAGAAGTCATCAGATGAAGAAAAGCTAAGTCAAATTAAAACAATCGTCAGCGGAGCCTTCAAACGCATCGCAGAAGAAGAACTCAATATGCTGTGCGACGAAGAATAAACGAACTCCGATATAATAATAATATGCACAATGTATCTGTTGGTGACATCTTTATGGATTCAAATGAAGTCTTTCGTGTGATAGAAGTTCTAGAAAACGAGAAGTTTCCTGAAGATCCACTCATCGAAGTTGAAGTGTGTATGAGTGGTCCCGGGCGCGAGGGCTTGGGCGACTGGAGCTTCACTCTCGAACAAGCAGAAAAGTACAACCTGCAGCACTACAAAGCTGCCAAGTAAACGAACTCCAATATAATAATAATATGACACAATCAATCAACTCCTTCGACCTTACTCCAAACGAGCACATCGCTCTTGACAATATTACTGCAAAGCTGCTCGATGATGTCAATGTCGATATCAAAGAAGCCTTCGAAGTAGTCCAGGCCATTACTCAATCAGAAGGACTGACTGTAGAAGAGGTAATCAAGTTCCTCACAGAGAGCCTATTCATGGACCTCGAAGTAAGCCCTGATGGTATGACGTTTAAGGCTAACGATGTGCATGATGTATAGTTCTATTCACGTAAAGGTTCTTCCTAAGAAAATAGATTATAGCTCTTCGACAATAGAGTGTGAAGCACGCCGTCTTCTATACATTGACGATAGAACTATAGAGTACTGTCAAAAGACCACGACCACCCACCCACTACCTCCGGTATATGACTACTGCAGAGAAGATAGCGATCTTGGATAAGGAGTATGCCGATGCCAAGATCGTTGTCAATAAGACCATAGAGACCTTCTGTGGTCTGAATTCAGCTGAATCGTTGGCAGTGCGCAGGCTGTTCCAGACAGAGAGAGCACTAGATGGTCTGCTAAAGGCTCTCAGAGAGCGTCACATTAGTAATCCGGACATAGAATGGATCATTGGTGTAGCAGAAGACATCCGCTACCTAGAGTAAGGAACTCCGATACAATAAGGTATGACCGACGAACTCAAAACAAACCAAACGTGGGCCGAAATTTCAGCTCTGCGTACAGAAGCCAATATCAAGTCCGCTGCTGCGCACAGAGCTTGGCTTCGGTCTACTGTAGACCTCAACACTCTCGGACAAAACGAGCAGGTGGTGAAGGAAGTAAATGATAAGCGAGCTGCTGCCTATGCTGAGTATAAGCGCTGTCACGATGAGGCCTTTAGAATCTCGCAGATAGCCAACTCCTTGTATAGAGATATGGCAGGTTCAGATGATCATCTGTTTAACAAATAGACCAGTAAGGAACTCCGATATAATAATAGTATGACCGACATTACTAAATTCACTGCTGCAGAGCTGGCTCGTATCGAAGCATACGACGCTGACCTTCTTATGCTCAAAGGTTGGGCATCTAATCTCGAAGAGGCTACACAGATGGCCCGAGCCACTCTCTGTAAACGCTTTGGTGTTAAACAAATGCCTAACCAAGACTAGTAAAGGAACTCCGATATAATAATAGTATGACGATTACAGAACTCATCAACAAACTACAGCAATTGCAAACGCAAGACGGTAATGTAAATGTAAACATTGTCGATGAAAGCGAAGGTGCTTTTAAGTATTACAAAGTGTTGTACTACAACAATCCGAACCAGGATACAAATATGAGCGCTGGTCGCCCTGGTGAAGTACTTCAGTAAAGGTACTCCGATACAAGCTCTCTATATAGCTAATATAGAGAGCAGGCGCTAGCGATAGCTACGCCTCTAGACTATCAGCTCTCTAGACCGTCAGCGCTCCAGATTGTGTATAGAGAGCGAGAGAAAAAAAAGGTGTGAGCCGCCATGGCCCAATTTTTTTTTTGCAAATTTCCGAAGACCTCCCATATAGGAATTTTTGCAAATTTCCGTATAGCCCTCTTCTCCCAATCCCCCCACGCCTATAAGATATTCGGAGTCGATACGGAAAATTTTTTTTTCGGAAATTCTCAGAGTTTTCCTAATAGCCGATTTGTAGATAATACCTTATAAGGTGACTCTAAATTACGGATGAGAGGCGGATTGAAATATAAATAACTATATGAAGAAAACAGATATCGAGCAGCTTGGTGCACTCTATGAACAAATAAGCTTCGGAGAGCCTGGTGGTGGTGACAAGTATGGTCCTACTATGGGCCGAGGCGGTTACGGTGTCAGAGTTGCTCCTAAGGAAAAGCGTGATCCAGATGAGTATAATGATGGATACGATGACGATGAAGATGGGCCTGATGACTATTTCGACTATGGTTCCTGTATGTTTAAGAAGAACACTTTTCAAAGAAATCCTTCTTCAATTAAAGCTCATACTACTTTAATTGATGAGGTAGATAATAATAAATCTATTTCTTTCGACAGATTTTGGGAGCTCTTTAGTGTAATGTATAGCCTTACAGAGAAGGATACACCTCATTCTAACTTCTTTAAAGTGGCTATTCGTTGCGCTGTTTATAAAGTAAACCAGGACTTCCCTGACATGTCGCTAGAAGCATCTTTACCTGGAGAAGGCTCAGTATACAAAAAGGAAAGTTAATTACTAAACTAAATAGTAATATGACTCTAAATCACAATGTTGGTAACATTAAATGTTTAGTAAGAGTCTCTCACTTGACCCATAATCCAGAAGATCATGACAAGTACCATAATGCTTACATATTTGGTATTCAATCTATATCTATGAAGATCTTAACATTCCATATCATGACTGATTATGGAATGATGAGAAGTAGGGTTCCTATTAGTGAGATATTTTTGTCTGAGCCTACTAATGATATTCCTTTCCACTTTAAACAGCTGTGGGATTGCTTTAGCGAGAATGTATCGGTAATTACTTATGAGTATCTAAAGGAAAAGAGATGCGAAGTATTACTGAAGGACGGATCAAAGATTTGGGCGAGCTATCTCTTTACCGTAGATTGGTACAACAATGCTTATTCAGATGAGCCTTCTGATTATAAGTGTGGACACGTCTTAGTAGCAGATGATGGTTATCTATTATGCCAGCCTAATAATAGAATATACTGGAGAGACTCTAACTGGGTCACTAAGCCTTTTCCCTTTAAGACAACAAAGACTATAAAGGTTGATAATAAATTACCTTCGGTAGAGGTCGTTTCAGACAAATGGGTTACCGAAGATACTGATTCTTATTATTACGATATATCTAAAAAGGCATAGGCTAGATTAGGATCTTAGCTATTAAGAACTTGCTAATTTGTCAGCAGGTTCTTCAGCTGCTATAATTCTAGCGTTTCTTTTCATACGCTTTATGACCCCATCACCTTTGGGCTTCTTCTTAAGACGTTTCTTATACTCTTTGTGATCTAAGTACTTCTTAGAGGCCTCTTTATACTTCCCAGCTTTGAGGAGCTCTACCCATTCAAACTCTCCTTCTCCTTTTGATTGTAAGTCGCCTCTAAACTCTATATCTACGAGTGCGGCCTTTAGCCCAGTGCTCATGTTAGGCCAGAGCTCTATAAATATATCTTCTACGGTTGGTATACGTTTACTGACGTCTTTGGTGAAGCGCTCTAGAGCTTCTTCAGGTGTAAAGGCTGATTTGAGGCCTTTCTTTGCACGAGCCTTATCATGAGCTATCTTAGCTTTTAAACTACCATCTCCTATCAAGTGCCCTACTCCTATTGTCCATTTGCCTACATCGTCCTTATAAGGTGTTAAGAATCGACTATTTGCTTTAGACTTTATATCGCTTCCTATGATCTCACTAGGTAGAATATAGTTAGCGATGGTATCGTATAGATTGCCCATGTCCTTTACGGTGATAGGCGGCTCTTCTTTCTCTTTCTTAGCTTCCTTAGTATCAGGCTTGTTAACAGGTTTCTCTTTGCTCTGAACTTGTTGATCTGGCTGAGCGGCTGGCTGGGCGGCTTGTGGCTTTGGTTGTTCTGAGGGCTCGTTAACTATACGGCTGATAGCGTCGTTTGCTATCTGATGGAATTTGTCGTTGTTGATCTTATCGGCTGCTAGCTTCATAGCCTCTATCTTCTGAGGTTTAGACTCAGGACGTTTCCAGAGCTCTTTATTAATCGCATTAACATTATAGAGCAGACCGACAGCACCTAGACCTATTACAGCAGCAAGGACTTCTCTTACGCCTTCGTTATACTGTTCGAGCTGATTTCCCTCAGCTATACCTTCGTTAAGGACTCTGTAGAAGACACTATCAAAACTCATATAGATACTTAATCATTTAAGCTGTCTTATTCAGGACTGATCATATAAGTCGACCATACTTGTCCAGTAGCTGCGTCTCTATGCACAGGTCCGCTATTGGCTACAGATAGTGTGATACCTTGACGCTCTGCCTTCTTTAAGATTTGTTTTAACAGTGGCTCTGATAGGGTGTTTGGAGATGTAGTAAGTGACTTACCGTCTTTTAGTTTAGAAATCAATTGATCTATCCAGCTGAATAGATCTTTCATATAATTAGTTTTCTCTACACCAGGCACTGCTACAATACCTAACACAGCTACTAGCTCGTCAGAATCGATATAGCGCACAATCATGCTACCATCTTCAGTCTTATAGGTTTCAATAGGCGCTCCAAAATATTGAGACGCCATCTTGTCCTGAGATCTAATTGTATTTACTAGCTTCGCATCATAGTGTTGACCTACTGCATTATAGTATTCCTCATCATTTGATGAAACAGCTTCATTCAACATCCGCTCATATATTAAAGTCAAAGGGTCTTTCTTGGTCATATGAGTATTTAATTGTCCTAGTATACTAAGACTATACTACTCTTTAGAATTCTGCTGCAGTAGGTCCAATTCCTTCTGCTTCTTCGAAGCTATAGGTCTCACCATCCGAAAGTACAACCGACTTTAAGTACCCTGTTAGTGGGTAGAACTCGTACTGCTCTACTTTACCGTCTGGTAAGCGTTTTGTAAAGCTAGTTTGCTTAGGAGCGTTAGTATGCACCAGCCTATTTTTTTCAAGAAAACTTTTAGCTTTATAATAGTCAGGTAGAACATGATCTAGATGTAGTTTATTTATACTAATATCAAATGAAGTCCATTTAACATCCTTTAAATTAGTTATACCTTCATCATGTTGAAACCCAGGATATCTGGCTAAGGTGTTTATTCTTTCGTTAGAAGCCCAGTTAGCTCTTTTTTCCTTTTTATCCGACGAGGTCTCAGCATTTATCGGGTACCATTCATGCAAATTAGATGTATACCCTCTTAGTAGGAAAAAGGTATGATCATCTGACATAGTTTGGCTCCAAGATCTAATTACAGAAACAGAAATTTCTTCATCTGCTTTACTAAAAAGATATTTTAAAGCAGTTACCATATCACCCCCAGTCTCAGCGAGCCTACCAGAAAAAATATTATGCATTATTGGTACCTTATTTGAATATCTTTTTTCTAATCTATTTGCTCTTTCTTGTGCTTGCTTATATCTGCTATACGCATCTTTAGTCACAAAATAAGATCTATTGTGCTCGCTGCCCACCTCTGGATCTTTAGTATCACCTACTACTTGACGGTAGGCTCTACCAACATCATCTCGTTCTTTAAGTATTTGATCAACTTCCTTATTAAAATCCATACATATACTTAATCAATCAGAGTCACACCTTCTGGTGGAGGAGACATTTTGTAGATTTCCTTCCAGCGATTAGCGCCCGGACCAGAGAAGGAGATGGTTCCAGGCTTAACTTTATCGGCCTCTACAATCTCACTAGCTTGAATCTCTGCAGACATATCGTTGTAATCACTCATACCTTATTATATCGGAGTTCGTTATGGGTACAGTTTCTGTACCAGTTCTTTGTGTTTGCAAAGTATTTCGTCCATCTCTTCACGACTAAACGTTCGTGTCGACGTCCAGACTTGTAGATCTAATCCTTCAACTTCTTTCTCGCAAATTCCGCATCGCGCTTTTTTGATCGGGTTTTGCTCGGACGCGAGGATTTGGTATCCGAATCCACAGTACTTACAGACGTGTGTAATGCGGTGGTAGGTCTCAATAGTAGTTTCCATGCTTTATTTTATCAAACTGATACGAGCTGCACCATGCTGGATAGTAGCAGGTTCAATCGACACAATTTTAGAGTAGTACATCGCAGTCAACGCATCATAAGATTCATACGTATGCAGTACACCATCTGTAGTACGCTTGATACGTTCGATGAGAGCCTTTAATGCTACAGCAGAGCTGAAGTGAGGACGATTCTTACTATTAGCTTTGATGTAATCGTAGCAGTGCAATGCCTGTTCAGTAGTTGCTTTAGGTCTATCTGCTATGAGCTGAGCGGAGGCTCGGCGTACGGTAGTCTTAGGAGCTGGCACCGTAATGTTGTATAGAGGGTTAGATGGGTCGTACGGCATATGATTACTTAGAGTAGTTGATCCAACGCAGGAATGAACGGAAGTTTTTGAAGCCTACTATGCTGCCATCAGGATTGATCTCTGCTTGTAGGTTATTATTATTCCTGGTACGTTGCATCAGTACAGAGCTGTCATCGTACATGCACATGACTCTGAAGCCTAGATGGATCAGCGACATCAACGTTATTTGACGTTCAAAGGAAGGTAGAGTGAGTGTATCGGTCATACTATTATTATATCGGAGTTCGTTAACAAAAAAAAGACCCGCCTTGGTGCGCATCGTAGAGAGGCGTGGCGGGTACAGATCACCTAACGAAGTGTGCTTCACTCTTTTCAGGAGGAGAGGCCCGTTAAGTCTACTGAAATTATTTATGCATCCTTAAAACTTTTAGGTTTATACCCCATGGAGCGCTCCTCAGGTTCATCGCCCATATCTAAATGATAAATTAAATTCTCAAGCTCATCGTACTGGAGCTGAGTGCCGAACAAATAATCTACAGCAGCTATAATTTTCTCAACTTCAAAAGCTGTTAAGTTTCCTACTTCGGATTCATCGCCGCCGAAGTCACCCTCTTGACTATTATTGTCTCCGATAGGCACACCTACTGCTTTGAGAAAGTCTGTCGCAGATTCGTTTTCTTGTTTAAGAAATGGCATTAGTGCATTCTTATCGAAGCGTAGATTCAAGGTACCAGCATACTCGGTTCCCATCTTCATGGTTTTAACAGCTGTAGGCCACTTTGATTCATCTGGAGTATACTTTTGATCTTTTGCATGCATGCTTGCAAAAGGTTCGTTTTGATTACCTTCCATAGCTTCGTATATTAAGCCTATTCTCTTAAAGTCGTTATTTCTCATTCCTTTATTTATGGCTCGTAATATATTTTCTTTAGGTTCGTCTTTCATACTTCAGGAAAGGGAGGAAGATCCATCCATCCAATGATGGTCCAATCCATATACGGATAAGCATTATCGTCTCTACTAATCCACCTGTGGCCAAGTTGTCTTACGATGGCGTGTCCTTGTGGACCGTCCTTTACAGTACCATACGCAATGAGGACTTCACGATCACTAGGAATGGTCTTAAATGACTTCCATTTCATAATTACTTAACAATAATGAACCAGATAGCAGCGACAAGAGCAATGTCGAGTACTGCGCAGATATAACCAGTGACGAATGTGCTATAGGATGAGCGGAAAGCGTAGTAGCGAATATTATTGAGCATACTTTATTATATCGAAGTTCGTTTAGATCTATATGAAAAAATATGGTGGGTAGGGATGGATTCGAACCATCGAAGGCTAAGCCAGCAGATTTACAGTCTGCCCCATTTGGCCACTCTGGTACCTACCCGTATTACTATTTATCTAAATCTTCAACTTCATCAAGCTCTTTCTCTATCTCTCTACAAGTCTTATTAGCTAGTGTCTGCAGCTCTTCTGTAAAGTTTCCATAGATTCTAAACGTATCATACTTCCATTTTGTATCAGTTACTCTAATACCTTTAGTGAGTAGATAAAAGATCTTTGATAGAAAGAGATTTCGACATCTGACCAATGAACCATCGTTGCCGAATAGATCAAGTAAGCGTAGTACGAATCTTGGACACCACCACGGGCGCGCTACCTTATCAACCTCTTTAAAGAACTCGCGTAGGAGTGCTTCTTCAGGGTATAGAAATTTGCTACCTACAGTATAGGTATAGATAGCGTAACCTAGATAACTGTACTCGTTTCCTATTTTAGGAAAGAAGCATTCAATTACATCTCCAACCTTTATGCTATTTAACATAACTTTAAAGGCTGTCGAATCTTTTACTCTCGGTTTAACAAGTACAATGTCTCTAAAATTCATATAGTTAGTCTACTCTCGTATCTTCAGGTATATCTTTCTTAGGCACGATATATACATCTATTGTTTTCTTATCTTCGATAGATATAGCTCTCTTTAATCTATTCAGACCGTCCGCTACAGATAGCCCATAAGAGCTATCTTTAATAACTAACAAAGGGTATGATGTGTCAGCTTTCTGCACACGTTCATTAGAATGCTTAGGATCTTCCTTATTCTGTTTGTTCCACCATTTTAGTTCATGTTTAAGTTTAGAAATAGGAAAATCTTTTTTAAAGTACTTTTCCTTATTCTTCTCAGCAAACTTTACTATTTTTGGAACAGACCACTTTTCACCTTTCTCATTCTGCATTATATTGCTTGCATCATGAAAGTGCTCTAGAAGATTTTCTATTTCTTTATTAAAATTCATATAGTTAGTTCTGAGATGTGCCGGGAATCTCCTTTACCATAGCCTGTAGTAGGGCTCTTGCAACTACTCTATCCTTCTCTTTATCAACTTCCTTTAAATCCTTATAGTCAAGGCCCTTTAGATACTCTCGCTGAGCATACTTAGTATCAAACTTGCCGTCATCACGTAGCTTTTGAGTGTCGTCGAATTGATCAGGATCTTGAACGAAGCGCTCTGCAGTTTCATTCCAACCTTTATGAATTTCATCACTGATACGCTCGATGTCTGTCTCGCCACTATTAATAGATTTTGCAGCGTACTCTGCACTCTTAAGGTTGGATTGCCAGCCGAATGTATTGCTGTTTGGAATACTCGTTGGCCAGCCATATTCTTGCTTCAATGCTTCGTCACTTATCGCAGCGAGTTTAGCAATATCGCTTGAATCAGTGTTGGTATTTTCTAGAATGCAGCTATAAGCAGTCGCAATAAGTTCAGCGTCTTGTTTGTGTTTCATTTTAAATTTTGTCCATTGAGAGATACATTAGGTACCTCACTTGCTTGAATATTAAACTTACAAGGTCCTGCAGTAAAGAAAACTTTGACACCTTCTCTTCTAGTAATTGTTATAAAGTCATTCCTACCGCAGCCTAGGTTCGCAAGCTCATCACTAAACTCTTCAGTAATGTACAATATTTCGTCTTCCATACACTTACTTATAGTCTAGCTAAGATTCTACTAGCTTGTTTTATTTACGTAAAGTTTGTGTCTCTCCTATTGCTCTGTTTCTCTAACACCCATACTACCTTTTACGGTAGCATTGGAGAGACAAAGGATATACCTAAGAGACGACCTATCAGGTAAAGCTTTCGTAGAAGTTCTGACGCGATTCCCAGATATCTACCTCTTCTTCGAAGTTTGCGTCAGGAGAAAGAATATCCCAGCCCCCTGCCTTTAACTCTTCTTTCATATGCATTTTGAATTTAATTGGCTCATTGTCGATAGGAGACAAGGCAATGAAGAATTCTTCGTTGATCATATTTGTGTTGGTTAGTTGAAGGCCGTAACGTAGACAGTATTGTTGCTTTCGTCGATACTGAGATGGCAACTGAATAGAAAGGAGGCGTAGTTGACAATCTCTTCTAGTTCGGTATAGCTGAATCCATACCAGATTTGTAGAGGATCTAGAGCTGATAGAAGAGCCGCAATAGTCACACTTCCCTTCTCTTGCAACTCTTCGATGATTCCGTATTCTTCAGTAAGCATACCTTATTATATCGGAGTTCGTTTTAACTTTCGATTCAAAATACTTTCAACAATAGTCTTTTTCTCAGCTTTCAACTCTTTTAAAAGAGCAATATAATCAGCAGAACTACAGATGCAAGTAATCTGTAAAGAAGGATCATCCATAGCTCCGCAGTCGCAGCTATCGCGATGCTCATCGATACTCTTACTGAGCTCAATAATGCGCTCCATAGTACGAGTTTCTTCTGCCGTTAGTTTTTTCATTTAAAAGGAATTTAAAGCCTCTGGTAGATGTAGAATGATTTTACTCAAGTATACCAGCATTATAACTCCCATAGAGCAGAGAGCTCCTGTCGTTATAAAATCAAATATACTACGCTGACTACTCCTATACTTTTGTCTTTCAATCTGTATTAGTTTCTCTACACTATTGTCTAGATAATATTTTTTCATATATAAGGGAGGTATTAGTATACTTATTAAGCTTCTACCTTCTCTTCAACTAGTACTTTCTTGAAGCAAGCGTTATCGCCTCGTCCAATCTTTACTAGCTTATTAGTATCGCAGAGCTCTTTCAGAATCAGGTAAGCTTGAGAACCAGAAAGATTAAGAGAAGTCATAATAGTGCTCTTAGTAATCAAAGGAGGGTCGAGCTTGAGAATACTATCGATAAGAGTTTTCTTACGAGCGTTCTTAGAAGGAGTTACTTCTTGCTCAACTACTTTACCCGTAAACGTAAACCCTTTACTAGTCATACTAGCGCGATAGTCGAGAGTAGCTCCAAAACGATTCTTAATAAAGCTAACAACACGAGCAGTAGAGTCGTCTTCTTCATCTAGCTCGATCTGAATATTCACATCGACAGTATGAGGAATAAGAGTCGAACCTTTCAAGACGCCATTCTTAGTAAAGTGCATAACGATAAACAAAGCACACTCGTTCTCTTTAGCAGCTTTAACAAGACTACTAATAGCGTATCGCTCGAGCTCTGAGAAATTAAGCTTATTAGCACTAGTCAGAGCTTGAAAAGAATCGACAACAAGAGCGTCAAAGTCTTTAGTCGCATTAACAAGATTATCGATATCAGTTTCGCTAGCGATAGACACGTTCGAAACATTTAGACGTTTGCAAGTATAAGCGAGCTGATGCTGATTCTCTTCACCAGAAGCATAACCAACGTTATACCCGTTATTAGCTAGACCTTCCATAAGCTGTAGAAGGAAACTAGACTTACCAGAACCTGCACGACCCGTTACAGTAAAAGAAGAACCAGGAATAATACCTTCACCAAACATCTCATCAATCTCTTTAACACCAGTCGTTAGACGGTTAAAGAAAGTAGAAGGAATAGCAACATCACAAGCGCGGACAAAGTTGGTACGTTCAATATTTAGATTCATATTAATTTCTGATTACTCCTTATTATACTGTAGTTCGTTAAAAGTTCAATTAAGCACAAGCTAGTCCCTTAAAAGCTACAGCAGCGATCGCTTCAGGACCAGTGCAAAGAATCTTTGCATGCGGATAACGAACTCGAAGGGTTGAAGGCCGACCGCTCCAGAAAAACTCACGACTTTTATTCTTGATATAGTAGCAGGCATACACATTGGCTTTTACTAGTTGTTCGTCTGTTGTCATACTATTATTATATTGAAGTTCGTTAAGGTTAATATTACAGAATGTACCAAATAGTGCAGATAATAAGGAACCCTAATCCTACACAAACAAGAGCAGTACTTAGCAGTTCATTATCGTTATCATCGTTATAGTTCATAATTAGTAGCTTTCCCAGAGTCCGAATTGATTGGTGAAGTAGACTTTTTTAAAGTTCAATACTTTGATTAGATGAGCGCAATGAAAGCAAGGCTTGCTATGGTTAAGCTTACCGTTGCGGTCAATCCGAAGTACACCGATGCTATACTTGCGGCAGTCCTCTTCGCCCAGTTTAATACAAGCTGACAGTTCCGCGTGAAGTCTCGAGTGATCTTCGTAACCATATTGTTTAATTTTTGGATGTGTTTTGTTTGAGTTAGTGCCAACAGAAAGAATATTATTACCTCTAAAGATAAAAGCGACATGAAAGCATCTGCTTTCTCTTGAGAGATTCTCCCAAGCGATATTTTCTAATCTCTTAAGCAGCTTAATATTGTTTAGCATTAACAATATTATATCGAAGTTCGTTTACTCAGTTAACCAAGAAAGCAAAGTAAACTTTCCCCAGCGATTTGTTTTTTTAATCGACTCAATATGGAGAATTGGATCATTGGGATTCTCTGCGTTGTTTATAACTTCAATTACGCGCATTTTATCGTTTGAAACTGTAAAGACATCATTAACAGATATATTGTGCATATTATTATTATATCGAAGTTCGTTACGCCAATCCTGCATCAACAAGAGATCTTTCATGCTTAGCTAATTTTAAATCTGCATCGACCATAATACCACAAAGCTCTTTAAACCTCACTTTAGGCTCCCAACCTAGAGCGTTTTTAGCTTTACTAGGATCGCCAATTAACAAATCTACTTCCGCGGGTCGATCGTATCTAGTATCGTACTTGACATACTGTCGCCAATCGAGATCGAGAGCACTAAACGTCTCTTCGACAAATTCCTGAACGCTATGAGTCTCATTTGTAGCAGCTACATAGTCGTCTGGCTTATCTTGCTGAAGCATTAGCCACATCATATGTACATATTCCTTTGCATATCCCCAGTCACGCTTTGCGTCTAGATTTCCTAAAACTAATTCAGATTGCAGACCCATTTTAATACGAGTAGCTGCTCTAGTAATTTTACGCGTGACAAAGGTCTCACCTCTACGAGGCGACTCATGATTGAAAAGTATACCGCAACTTGCATGCATCCCATACGACTCACGATAGTTGACAGTCAACCAGTGACCATACAATTTAGCGCAAGCATATGGAGAGCGTGGATAGAATGGAGTAGTTTCAGTCTGCGGTACTGCTTGCACCTTACCATACATTTCTGACGATGATGCTTGATAGTATCGAGTATACTCGATCAAGCCTGTTTGCTTGATCGCATCAAGCAGTCGTAGAGTTCCGAGACCGACAATGTCACCTGTTGACTGAGGAATGTCGAAAGAGACTCGCACATGGCTTTGCGCGCCGAGATTATAAATTTCGTCTGGCTCAATTTGTGTAAGTAGCTGGCTTAAACATGCAGCATCAGTTAAGTCACCGAAGTGTAACTTAAGACGATCGCCGAGCTCTGGATTACTATAGATATGCTCTATACGACCAGTATTAAAGCTAGAAGAGCGCCGTATTATACCATGAACCTCGTAACCCTTATCTAGGAGTAACTCAGCTAAATAAGAACCGTCTTGACCAGTAATACCAGTTATAAGCGCTTTTTTCATACCTCAATATACAGTAGCTTTAATTTATGTCAACAACTTTTACCAGTTTTAATAACTCCAACTACAATAAATGCTTTTGTAATAAAGTAGACTTATCTATACAAACAAGTATAGAAGATAGAGCATGGACTTCTGTTCCGTAAGTCTCAGTTACGATTTGAGAATTATTCTCAATGTTCTTAGCTTCGAGTTTCCAGCAACTGTCTCCATAGTCCATTCGCTGTTCGAAGTCCACGCTATATCCTTTATAATTGATAATACTATACTTAAACTTACCCATAGTATTATTCAGCTCCGTGCTTTTCCTCGTCTAGCATTTTAGTTTCAAGTCCAAGGAATTCAAGATCTTTTAATTTTAAAGCATTCCACTTTAAAGGTACTTCTTTGTTAACAACGATACCTTCCATAGGAACATCTTTAGTGCATAATGGATCTCTCTTACCTAGAAACTCCTCGGATAGACTCTTAACAAAATTACTACTCCATTCACTATCTTGAGGAATATCATACAGATCTTTAGCTAGCCCGTGGTAGTAACCGTAAACCGTTTTCAATCCTTTCATCTTGCAGTACTCTACCACTTGCGGAAACGTAAACGTAAAGCTCTCGCCATCGACATTAACATAGTCAATCTTGAAAATTAAGAACTCATTGTTACCTGGAGTTAAACCATAGTCGTAGTCTGGCTGAATCAACTTCATACCATCATAGCCAATGATCTCTCCAGTCACTCGAATACCTTTATCCAGGAGGGGATAGATTCGCTCTGCAACATCACTCCAAGCATTTTTCTGTTCGCTTGAGTTAAAGTTGACACCATCTTTAGAATGACCCTCAGCATTTCGTACAACAGTTCTACTAGAGTAGATCATACCATATTCTTTTTCTACTACTTTAACTTTAAAGAATTTGGCAATCTTTTCTACCCAGGAAAGCGGACGATTAACGAGAATATTTGCGACAATGCAATTACAGCCATGAAACTTATTCGTAATAGAGATGCAATCATTTGGATTTAAATCAAAAGCTCTAGTACGCAAGTTCTCGGTATCGCCATGGAATGCAAACTGATGATCAAGTAGTCTCTTGAACTTAGGCTTAGACTCTTTCTGACCTTTCTCTCGCGCTTTCATAACCTTCGGAACGTACTTGCTGATAAAAATATCACCACACACGCTATCGAACTTGCGACCAATTACACCATAAGACATATACACACCATACTCTTCTGAAACAAACAATTCAAAAGAACTAAAAGGTACGACGTAACCGTCACTATAAATTCCTCGCAGCTTAATCATACGAACCCGACCATTAGAGCCGAAGAATCCTTTCTGAGTAATATCCTTATTTAACGCGCAGTCGGAATAAGCGTTCGACCATCGTAGAAACTTTTCTGAGAGCTGAGACTCAACAGGAAAGTAGACGTACACTTCACCCTTCTTCGCCTCGAGTCCAACAACAATCTTTGTATTTAGCACTTCAGCTACTTGTAATTTATCAGCATTAGGGTGCACGTTGACAGATTCTAGCTCCACAATACGAGCCAGATAATTTGGATTTGCATTCTCAGAGATTGAAAGACACATATATATAAAGTTTTTAGATTGTTACAAAAGAAAGATCTCTTTGCAGAGGTCTGGGTTACAAACGACTACTTACTTGGAGTTACCTGCTTAGATACCTCTTTCGGCTCTTCTTCTTTCGCTACGACATTATAGCCGATCGCAAAAGCAATATAAGGCTTTACACCTGCTACAGTAGTACTAGCGTAAGTATTGAATTCATGACCGCCTTCGGTTTTGGCGAGCTCAGATCCAAACTGCTTATTAGTCTTAGCTTCAGCGACTAGGCTTGAAGTCTGAGTCTTAACAGTAGTACAGCTAGAGAAGAGAAGAGCGAGTAGAGCAATATAGATTAGTTTCATACGTTATTTTATACTAGAAATTAGTTTAATCAAGATTAGTTATTGTAAATATCGAGTAACTTAAATTGAAGATGAGGTCCTTTAGAGAAGATTTTTGAAGCAGCCATATTAAGCGCATTCGATTTGTACAAACCAATTTCGTCCTTTTTATGAGTAGCGAGATAGGTTGCGCGATTAAACATATCGTATAGGTTTTCGTTAGTATACGTATATCGTGCTTTCGAAGCGTTCATATCTTTAATAGGATATCCTGCTAGCTCTAGATCGTTAACAGTACTAGTATATTCAGGAATATAGAGATCACGTTCATCACTACTTAGAACTTTTGCAATATCACTCAGCTCTGCAAATGATGCGCGTGAGTTCTTAAGCTTATTGACTTTAATGACAATCATATCAGAGCTATCCTGTTTCGAGAATTTGTTATACTGACGCTCAACATCTTCGTCAGATTTGAAGACTCGATTAAAAAGTACTTCTTGAACCATTAGTCCGTTCGCGCAAGCGAGACGAAGATAATAGCTTTTGAAAGTATTACTAGTCAGACCTAGATTAGTAGAAGTTCCAGCTTTATAGCTATCGTTAGGACCGCAAGAAATTTCTTTCTCTTTAGTAGAGTTAATAACTAGCTTTCCAGTTTCAGGAAGATAGAAGATCTCAGTTAGAGTATCATTACTATCGTTGATAGCATTCATAACGCTATCGATTCGATTATCGAAATTTAGTTGAGTAGGTTCTACAAAAGAAGTTCCAGTAAAGATCTCAACTTCAGAGTTATCGTTGACAACACAATTGAAGAGACGATTCTTATCGACTTTATTGATTGCTGATCGCACTTCAGCCCAGTTGAGATTAGTCACGTCGTCAGTCTCGTTAAAGATCTCTTTTGTTAGAGATTCTTTAATTCCGAGAGTATTCATAGTTTTACGAGTACTATTAAACTTATAACGATTATTAATATAAAGATCATTTCCTTGGTTAGTAATATCTCGCACTGTAAAAGGGAGAATGGTTTTAGTTTTGATTTGATTTTTGACTTCTTCGATAGTAGCAGCGTTCATATTATTATTATATTAGAGTTCGTTAACGGTATTGTAAAACTTTTTGGCTACGATTTTTGGGAGACCGAATTGTTTAAACATTGGCAGGATCTCATTTCGAACCCAGTTACGTCTATACGTGTTGTCCTTATTGGTCTCATCCTCTACAATATATGAGGTGAGTTTGTTGTGCACGGTATAATTTACAAAATCTTCCTTTTTAGTTCTCATAAAAGGTCTAATGAGCATTTTTGGCTTAATTAGTTTACAGTTGTCTAAAGGAGTAAGAGTAGGTACAGGTACATACTCAGGACATCCTCTTAGCATATTCATTACGTAGCCTTCAACCGCATCTCCGTTATGATGACAACATACTACATCACTGTATAGAGATTTAAAAAAATCCATTCTTTCCTCTCTTAAGGCATCTTCGCTCTTGGTCCAAAAAGCACCACGCGTACCAACTACGCATTCAGTAGAAAAATGATGACAAAACACTTCTACCATCTCTTGCATAGTATGATTTTGTTGTCTCAAATTATGATTAAAGTGAGCTACTTTGACTCGATCTCCGTAAAGTCTAATTAAGAGATGAGCTGCTGCGATACTGTCCACTCCACCAGATACAGCGACGTAGAACTCGCCGCTAGGAATCAATGAACGATCTAATTTAATCATACCTTATTATATACAAGTTCATAAAAAAGGCTCTCGCCAATTTGGCGAGAGCCTTTACCGATTGCTTCTTCTTAGAATCGGAACGAGGCTTTCACACCCCAGTACTCTCCGTCTTCCTGTTGATTATAATCATCCTGTACAAAATTATATTCAACGAATGGCGATACCGTCAACGCTTTGGTTACACTGTAATTATAAGCTAGAGAAAGGGTAGTATGAACAGCCTCTCCATCCTCTAGATACAATCCCTGTGTAGCCTTGCCGACGAGCGATTGAGTAGGTTGACCTTCTTTATCAACCGCAAGTACCCAAGGAGCACTAACTGACACTTCTGTATAATCTTTAACATCATCTTCGAGGCTGAAATTATAGACAGCTCCTAAGACAATATTAAAAGGCAAAGCATACTCGACACCACCGTATAGTTCTTGCTGAGTACCACCTAAGGCATCAGGAAAATCAAATACAGAGTAGCCTCCGAGCACGGATAGCTTGCCAAACTTTTGACGAACACCGACACGTCCATCAACTTGATCTTCATCAAATGAGTCAAACGTTCCATAAAAACCTTGAAACTCAAGAGTAGTGCTTTCTGTAACGTCATAGGATAGACTGAGTTGACCGAAGACGAGATCATCTCCAAGAGATACTCCACGCCATAGATTCTCACTTGCATATCCAGACGATACTTCGCCATACAATCGAGTTTCAGAAGCAGTAACAACTACTGGTGGTGCTTTAACTGATTCACCCGCGAAGGCTGGTGCACTAGCTAGTAGTAACGACGCAATGATATTTGTTAGTTTGTTTTTCATAGAATGTTTAAAATTGTTGGTAGGCCGTATTGGATTCGAACCAATGACCAAGGGATTATGAGTCCCCTGCTCTTACCGCTGAGCTAACAGCCTGTATATAGTATTTTATACTATTAGTTTAAATTTGCAAGATTAATTTTTAATTCTTCTAAAATTTCAGAATAAACTCTTATCATGAGTTTTGATTGATTACTTTTTGTCTCATCGAAAATCTTCTGATGTTCTTTGAGCGACTGATCTATAACTTTAATATCCTCAGTTATAAACAAAAGATTCTCTTTGTCTTTCTTAGAGATTTTTGCCATATTTAACTTCAAGTGGATTCAAAAGATACTTAAATGTCGTCTTCTTTTTAAGAACGTTATGCTTAGTACGAACTAGTTCACCTTTCGTATTATAAGATTTAGAGAAACTATTATCTGCACCTGATTCTAAAATATTCATCATATAACCAACACGCTCAAGACGAGCTTTATCGTAAGATTTAAATTTAAATAGTTTAAGTAGATTCATATATAATAGCTTTACTGTATAACCTTATTATAAGGTAGTTCCATTTGACTGTAAGCAATCCATAGAGAACATTTCTACATTTTCAGTCATGTCAAATTGCTGATTCATGATACCTAGTAGAGCATTTTTGCTATGCGAAGTATAGATAGCTACCTCTTTTTCGTCAATACTGCCAAAGTAATACTCAGTATAAGTCTCTTCCTCGAAACCAGTATAAGACTCTGCCTCGAAACCTTCGCAATATTCTATAATATCTACAGGAGACTTATCCATAAAAGTGATAAACTGAGTCTCATCTATCTCTTCTAGCTTATAACCAACTCGTGATGCATTATACGTACCAAATATATTTTCTGGATTACAAGTCGCGTAAGTCAAAGTAAGTTTGTGCATATTATTATTATATTGTAGTTCGTTTTAAAATTCTCCAACAAATTGCCGACGATTATATTCTTCCTTGGTAAGACACTCTCCGTTAATCCACCAGGCCGTTACTGAACCTTTTGTATCTTCAACTGCAGGACCGTTATCGCGATGCAAGTAGCCATTGCGATACCAGACCTCGATATCGCTATCTTTATAAATCATTGCAGGACCGTCTTCACGATGACGCACACCGTTGCAGTACCACGCTACTGTACCGTTCTTATAGAGACGAGCAGGTCCTCCTTCACGGTGCAGTTTACCTTTATAATACCAGTCTTCAGAACCATCGACGTTCTTTAGAGCAGGTCCGTCTAATCGATGCATGAGACCATCGAGATACCAAGCTTCATCACCGTTCTCAAATACAATAGCTGGTCCATCTTCGCGATGCAGATACATGTATTCCGGATCTTTGAAGTACATAGTTGTACCGTTGTAGCTAGTCTTTGTATACATAATTATAGAATAAAGAAATAGTAAATTACGATTAGGACCCATCCAATCAATCCTAATAAACATCCAACAGCAACGCCTTTTGCTGGGTCACTATTATCAGCTCTATACAATTCTTCAAGAGTCACCGCATTCGGAACGACTACTGGCTCTACTAAAACAGGTTCCGCTGATAGAGTTTCAGTAACGGTTTGTTCGCGTTCTACTTTTACTTTTAGTACATGGTCAAGATTACAGTAATGAATTACTGTAACAATCTTATTAGTATCTCCTTGCAACTTTACTACACTATCTGAGACCGAGATAGTATAATGTGGATACAAGCTAGATAGTTGTTGCTCTAGATAATTCTCTTGCTCTTTTGAGAGATTAATATCTAGTTTAATTCGGCCGCCGCCAGCTCGACTATCGTGACGCGCTTTGACGTAAAATCCTAAAATATTCCTAATTTGTTTAATTGAAGGTCTCATTGTGCTTATTATATATAAGTTCGTTAACTAAAATATTAAAGAAAAACCCATAAATTAAATTATGGGTTAAGAAATTGGCTCCCAGGGCAGGGTTCGAACCTGCGACCTAGTGGTTAACAGCCACCCGCTCTGCCACTGAGCTACCTGGGATTATAAAAATAATTATGGGAGGGTTAATTGAAATCAAGCTACTGCTGCGGCTTTCGCTGCTTTACGCTCGTTCTTTTCGTCTGTAATTTGCTTGCGGCAAATCTTAACATTAGCGATTACTTCTTGCAACGCTTTACGTGCTCGAGTACTAGCTGAACCATTACCTGATTGGAATTTAGTGTATTCACTCTGGGCTGAGGTTAGATGATGGGCTGCTTGCATTAGTGCTGTGTCTGTTGTCATATTGTTTGTATTTAAAATATATGTCTTTAAAATTAAAATCTACAAAAACTTTCGTTATTCGTATAATGATTATATCGTAGTTCGTTAATAAACTGCAGCGCCGAATCCATCACCATATCCACCACCATTACCAGACCCGGAACCAGAACCAGCTCCAGACCTAGCTCCTTCTCCAAACCCGTCTCCATATCCGCATCCACTACCATTACCCTTACCGAATCCCGACCCCGTAGCATTTCCAAAACCGTATCCAAGCCCAGTAGTATCTTCTAAACCAGATCCCCATTCTAGATCTGGTGAATATGTACTGTGTATATAACTTAGTTTCATAAAATTAATCTTCATCATAATAAGAATGATCGTACCCGTAATCAATACTATAACCAGATCCTTCACCTAACCCCTCGCCTTCTCCGTCACCTTCTCCTCCACCATCTCCATGTCCAAACCCCATCCCTTCACCTTCCTTACAACCTGACCCCTCTCCAGACGCATAGCAGGTGCCGCAGCAATCACCATAACCAAATGTAGTACCATGACCAGACCCACATTGATAAATGTAATCTCTTTTTTCAAACATATGGTTACCTATTAGTAAATTATTCATACTTTCTTTATATTTAATTTATAAATGATCTTGAAAATAATAAACATATTCATATTCAGTCATATCTTCTGCTCCATCTCCTGTACCATTACCATATCCATATCCCGTCCCAAATCCTGCTCCATCTCCTGTTTCAAATCCAGATCCAGAACCTTCACCATCTCCTGATCCATCTCCCGAGTTGTACCCACTACCATAGCCATCGCTATGACCGAAACCAAGGCCTGAGCCATCCTCTTTACCGTGACCTCCTCCAAATTCATCAACCTGTATAAATGTGTGATGTGTTTCTACTAAAGTTTTCATAAATTAAATTTATCCTTTTCCTGACCCCTCTCCATCACCTTGACCAGTTACTGCTCCATTACCCCAGCCACACGCCCACCATGATACCTGGCCTCCTCCTACTGGCTCTTCACCATTTCCATCACCATTTCCGTCACCATCTCCATCACCCTCGCCGTAACCAAAACCTTCTCCATTACCATATCCATGACCATTGGTATAGCCTTGAGCCGCATTGAACTTTTGCATAAGTTCGCCTGCACCCATATCTTCAAAATTATTAATTAGAAAAGCTTCAATAAGAGAATTCATAAAATTTACTTTTTTTTATTCTTAAACCCCTATCCACTACCATCACCATATCCCTCTCCGTCACCAAATCCAAGTATATAATTTCCTTTTTTACATTCGTCAGTACATCTGAATCTATATCCTCCTCTATATCCAATCCCTTCACCATCACCAATCCCTTTACCATCTCCAAGTCCAGCACCGTTTCCTTTTCCAGTTTCAGCTCCGTCTCCGAATCCAGTCCAGGAAGAAATTAATTCAATATATTCTTCTGTGTGAGAATGATGTGCTAATTTTATCATATATTTAATTTATTGTCTGTGACTATTCCTGCCCCATTTCCATCACCAAACCCACTTCCTCTTCCATTACCATATCCATAACCATCTCCCCAACCGTAGCCCTCACCATCACCATCTCCTTCACCAATCCCATCCCCAAATTGGGATGATCTTAGCCAGTCTCTTCCATATCCAGATCCATCTCCAAATCCAGCTCCACATCCAAAACCAGCAGAAATAGCTTTAATGAATAAATTAGAATGTGAATGATGTGCTAATTTTAGCATAACTTTAAATTATTCAGTTAATTGTATACCCTGTTCCGTCACCTGTACCATCCCCTTTCCCTTTTCCTGATCTTTCATTATACCCACATGAAAATCCAGACCCATCACCAGACCCAGCTCCATCAATAAACCCACAGCCAAACCCATAACCAAGACCAGAGCCATCACCTAAACCACAGCCAGATCCAGTTCCATCACCAGATCTACAGACCAAATCAGCAAAATCACCATGGTGTCTATAAAGTAAATTCATAAAATTATCTATTAAGACTCATCTCCAGCTCCATCGCCGAATCCATCACCGAATCCAGATCCTTCTCCATAGGCATCATTGTATCCACTCTCATGCCCTTGACCTGATCCCGTCCCATGACCGTATTCAATGCCAGATGAATCTCCATTCCCAGATCCACAGATCAAATCAGGAGAATAAAGATTATGTATAGAAAGTAGATTCATAAAATAAAAAAGAAAGAGCAGGGTAGGATTTGAACCTACACGGGCTAGCCTCATACCACCAAGGATTAATGATAGAATCGAACTACCTGCGCTAGCCCTGTTTCTGACCGTATACCTAATCGGACTCTGCTCGTCTATTAAACTTACTCGATAAACTTAATATAAGTAGCTTCCGCTTGCGAGGTTGTCGGAATATACTCAATAGCATTGGTTAGATAGACCTCACCAGTTGCATTCAAGCGACCACCTTTGATACCGTCATTAGCTACAGCAGAGAGACTTAGACCGCCGCCTTCCCATTTCCATAGTCGCAAAGCGTTATCCAGCTTCACTTCCATAGAGTTATTAGGGTTAATATAGGTGACATCTCCGATGTGAACACCTGCTGAATAGGTTCGAATAATACAGCGACGTCCAAGCATTGGATGGCTAGTTGCAGCTGGAGCGGAATTAAGGTTCGAGAACATTGAAGCAATTTGTTTAGCTTCACGAATTGTCATATCTTCAATCATATTATTTGGTTTGTTTATTGGTTTGGAAATTGGTAGGCCGTGTTGGATTCGAACCAACGACCAAGGGATTATGAGTCCCCTGCTCTTACCGCTGAGCTAACGGCCTATTTTGAAAATTTGGTGCACCTAGTTGGATTCGAACCAACGACCGACGGATTCATTTGTCCGCTGCTCTATCCGCCGAGCTACAGGTACTTTTTTGTCTATACATTTTTATATAAGAGTTCGTTAAAGTGAGTAGGTACTGAGGGATTCGAACCCTCACTGGAAAGATTTTAAGTCTTGTGTCTCTGCCGTTGGACTAAGCACCCGTGTTTGAAAATTGTTGGTGACCCTACCAAGAATCGAACTTGGACTTTCTGATTAGAAGTCAGATGCTCTATCCGTTGAGCTATAGGGTCAATTTGTTGTTGTACAGTTATTATACGGTAGTTCGTTTTTAAATCTACTATATTATAAAGAATTTATATACTGCTCTAATTCAATATAGTCAAGTATATCAAGAGCTTCTTCTTTATTAGCAGGGTTAAAATCTGAATCTTTTAACCCGTGATTGTTTCTAACTGAGTTGCAGCTTACAAATGAAAATAGAACTACAAGTGCAAAGGTCACTAGAGAGATAAAGTTTATTTCTGATATAGAAGTTTTCATTAATAATTTTCTATGTCATACTTTATTTAATCTCTACTCTGGTGAAAGCTCTCTTTCTGGAACCACCTTTGGTCTACGAGCTTTCTTTGCTTTGTTTAGGAAGATTGTAAATTCCTTCTTAGTAAGAACGCCATCACCATTAGCATCTGCTACTAAAAAAGCCTTTTCAATAAGAGTATCAGGTAGGGGGTCAGGTTCTACGCCTTGACCATATAAAGATTGAGTTGCGAGGAGTAATAGGATATATAACTTTTTCATAAAATTTATTCGTTGTCAAGTGGAGTCGTCCAGGACTTGATCATTGCATACACATGCACTTCATAGTATGCTACACTTGGGTCATTACGTAACTGCTCTTCTAGAGCTTGTACCTCTTTAAAGTCCTCGCATAGGAAGAACTCTTGCTTTTGGTCATTCTTAAAACAAAGTATAGTATAGGAACTCATAGATACTTAAGACAAATTTATTATAAAGCAGTTCGTTATTACATTTGAATCAGTTCAATATCATACCGCTTCGCTATCTCTAAAACTTGAAAATAGTCATTGTAATCATCTTGAAAGATTACCTTTTTTATTCCGAACATTGCAATGTCTATAATACAATGCTGACATGGAGACAGAGTAACAGCTATTAGTTTCGCTTCACCAGGCTTGCAGTAGCGAAGAGCTGATCTCTCTGCATGAGATACAAACGGACGCCGAGCGTCTCTATCTGTCCAATCTATATTATACCCTGGTGGAGACCCATTATATCCTAACCCTGCTACACTATTGTCGTGTCTCAAGACGCAAGCGCCGCATTTAATATATGGATCCTCTGATCTTAGGCTAGCTGTATTAGCTAGTAGCAGAGCGTATTCTTCCCAGGATGGTCTAGTCATATATTATAAAATTAATTATACTATATATTCTGTAATTAGCAAAATTTTATAAAAAAAATCCCGCTAACCGTATATAGTAACGGTTAGCGGGAAATATCTAACAACTAAAGATTAGAGAAAACTAACACCTTGTTTATTAAGCAAACGTCCGAATGCACGAGTATTGATCGGCTCCCATACATCTTTGTTATTATGTCGATTACATACTAGGGTCTGATTTCCAAGTAGCTGCAGTTTACCAGTCTCGTCACGGTGTACAGTTACGTTGAAGATCTTAGGGTTTTTGATTTGATTGCGGTTATTTAGCCAGTTTGTATCGCGTTTCATATGTTTTTTATTGGTTTTGGTTTTTTGATTGTTAATTGAAAACTAAATTATAAATCTCTTCTTGTTTATTATATGCCTCTATCTCCCATGGCAACTTGTAATATTCAGAAGTTTTACTAGATGCTTCGGGCCATTTTTTGCCTTTCCAGTAAAAATATTTCTCATCGCTGTACAGAGTACCGATATAGTATTGTTCTGCGTGTACAAGTTCATGACAAATAGTTAGTAGACCGTCGTCTATAGTTCCTTTACGTATATCAATCTCTGCAATATTAGCATCGCCATTATACCTACCTACGATGTGAGGTGATCTAATAGGTTTTAGAGCTATGCTAATATCTGTTGGTAATTCTAATACTTCACTAAATCTATGTTTAATCTTTTCTAATTTTTTCTCGTATATACGAGCTACATTTAAGTAATTTTTAAGATATCCATACTTTATAGAAGTTGATAAATTAATAACCATTAAAGAATTATTTTGTAAAAATGTGTTCTCTGTTCTGAATTTTATACCAGTCTCTCAAGACTTCTTCTTCTTTTACTGTTTCTTGCTTGTATAAGAACATCTCATAATCTGTCATCTTATACTTTCTAGCAAACGCTTTGTCGCTTTCTGAAAGGATTAACTTCATACCTTATTATATGAAAGTTCGTTTATTAATCTACTGTTAACTTTTTAAAAATTATTTATTCTGTACTGTTTAGGTTCTCCTGTACGTGGACAAGTAGTTTTGGAAATTTCTTCTGCACTACTAATTATTTCATTAATTTGAGATATCCCTTGCTGTATTTTGGAGCCTCTTTGTCCCGGTTCAAAGTCAACATAGCATCTTAGAGAATCCCACTTCTCTTTAATTTGTTCTACTTTGACTTCTATGCCTGTCTCATTAACTATATTTTGAATTTTTTCTAGCATCTCTTGCACTATATAAAACCAGCCGTTTCCATGATCGAAACCAAAAGCGAAGCAGGTTTTATCTACATCTCCTCTATACCTAGAAAGTATCTCCGGGTGTTTTTCTACTAATTTTAATTCTAGGTCGCTTGTCATATATTTTACTTAGTCTTTAGATTATACTTAGAATCTCACTAGACTTATTAATAGCTAATTCGTCACTAGTATTGTATGCAATAAGTTTATCTTCTTCGAGAATATCAATAATATTAGCAGTTCCTTGCTTGTTTAAACTATGAACTGCATACTTAGGAAGATCCCTACCTTCATTTATACACTTAGCCTTTAGGTAAATCGCACAATCACGTCCGGTCCTTTCCTTTACTTTACTATAATTGTACTCTGTTTTATTGCTAAGACTTAGGACACATTCATAGGAAGCAGACCTATCAAGGTCATGATCAAACGAGATAAAATCATATGTTTTTTCGTCTAATGCTTTTGTGAATTGTTCAAAATCTCTCACAATTTCCCATTCGTAAGATGTATAATCAATATTCATCCAGCATACATCACGTGGCCACCTTTGATCATCAAGAAATAGATTCTTTTGATTCTTTTTAAAGATTACATCGTAGTTGGAATTGTACTTATTAGTGTCCACTTTACGTGGAAAAGATCCTTTACCACCGCTCCATTCGCCTTTCATATGTATTATTTTAGTTCTTCGTTTAATTCTCGTTCTATACGGTTGTCATAGTCGCTACACGATCCATCATATGGAAATCGACGATTAAAGAGGTAATCAAAAAGTACATCTTGACCTACATCTGATTCTGGCTCTTTGAGAAGAGCTTTACACTTCTCAAAGAGTTCATCATCCTCTTTTGCGTGTCTTGAGATGATTTCTCTTGCTTCATCTAGAATTTTTCTTGATACTTCGTTTTCAATCATAATTTATTATAACGGTTAAATTACTACTATCCAGATATATTTTTCGAAAAGTTTTTAACTACAGAGCGCGCTCCGTTAGGAGTAAAGTACTTTTTATTTTCATTCCAAGAATCAGCGGTATGAATTTCAATCATAGAAGTACATTTATCCAAGTAAACCATTCTAGCTTTTAAGGGTCGATATGGAATATTTTTAGCACAAGATAAGCACTTAGTTAATCCAAACTCGATGCGAGCTGGCTCGACAGGTTTTCCACAGTAACAAATCATAGTAGTAAATACTTTACACCTTATGATATAGTAGTTCGTTATTTGTTGTTTTTAAATTTATAATATTTTTTTAATCTGATCTATTGCTTCTGTAGGTTTTTTCTCAAAATATTTGCCTAATTTAACAAGACCTCCTATAACCTCAGGAGATATTACACCAATTATACCATATGACATTGCTTTGTATATACTAGATATATCAGTCTGCTCAAGTATAAACCACGCAATAGTAGAAGATAGAGCAGCAGCAATAATTTTTTTAATCTGATCGATTAAAGTATGCTTGTTTGCAGAAGCAAACAAGCGCGCTGTCATAGCCAAAGATCCTAACAAAGTAACAAGCCAACCACCGTTGATAAATTCTCTTATTAATGTTCTTTCATCTTCGATCATGTTAGTATTTATATCTCAAGCGATTATAAGTTAAATTTTTAACTCTCGCTTGATATAAACAACTTAGCTATTCTGCAACGACCAATCCATAATCTCGTAATGAAAGTTCTTCTCACTTAAGTCTTCATTTACACTAATATAAGCGACAGGATCTACATCACCTTTTTGAAAGACTGTGATCTTATTGCTATCTTTGTCGTATACAAACCAATTATTTCCAATTTGTCCTTCTAGCATTTTATTTATTTATGTTTATTCAGTTTTTTTATTCACGAGTTGTTACTCATATACTATATGAGTTCGTTAAAGTTTGCAAGTTTTAATTCCAATATTTTTTTATCTATATTTTTATAGCTTTTGTATATTTGACATACCTCTTTTGCTAATTTTTCATACGTCCGAGCGTCTTTCTCTTCAGCAGAATTATAATAAACATAATACTTATTATCATACTCTTCAAACTCTATTTTAAAGTGTTTGGTCTGTATATAGTGTCTGAGCTCGTGTAAAAGCGTCTTTACTGTCTGTAATAGTGTTTTATTTGACTTTAAATCTAAACCAATCATGCCGTCATCAGAACAAAAGTAAGAATAATCAAACCTTGTCTTATGAACTTTTAGTACAACTCTTTTATTAGGGAGGAAGAATCTACTAATTATAAAGGATAGAAGATCGAAATCTAATTTAGTATCCTTTATAATACCTGCTGAAGGTATTAGCTTTATCATTTATTTTAAACATTACTCTTTACTTAGTAAATATTTTAATGATTCTAGTTCTGTGTTTACTTTATAATCAGGTAAGAGTCTCTCTAATTTATCTGAAGAAAGTATACAATTGGATCTTGGTGCCTTTTGACCTAATTCTCTAGTAATTTGTACCAAACTAGAATCCCTACCTTCTGGTAATTTACCATAATCTTCTATAAGGCTAATAATTTGTGTAGGTAGGAGAGGCTCCTTACTAGTAAAGTTTAATATACCAAAGTAATTAGGTCTAAAACTATTGTCAATAAAGTAGTATAAGAAGCTACTAAGATCATGAAGTGATGTTCTAGAATTTACTATGTCTAAAAGTTTATTAAATTTTAAAATCTTATTTAGATAGCTACGTTCATTAGTTAACGAGCAGTAGGGCATACGAATTCGAACTGTCATTCCATAGTCGCCAGCTAGGGTCTCATAAGCGTGCTTTGATTTAGAGTAGAAAGAAGACTCATTAAAGAGTCCAAAATTTGGAGTATCCTCCTCAGTAAACCGTTTACTATACCCACTGTATATGCAGCCAGATGATAAGTGAATATAATTAACGCGTTTAGACCTACAAGCTCTATTTGTGTTAACAGGTCCTTGAGTGTTAAAGAACCAACACTGATCTTTCAATTCTTCTGCTTGGTCAATATTAGGTATTCCAGTAAATCCTGAACAGTTAATTACATAGGCCGGCTTTTCAAATAAAAGATAGTTACTAAAGATATAATAATCATTATAATTAATATCTGTCTTACTTAGTTGTTTAACCTTTAGTCCTTTGCCTTTTAAGTAGTTATATAAAAACGTTCCTATATAACCTTTACCTAATATTAATATGTTATTCATTGTAATTTTATTTGATCTCAGTATGCATACCTTTTAGTTTGGTATAATACTTCGGGTCAATTGATAAGTGCTGCTTAGCAATAGTTATTGCAATAGTCTTATATGGTGTGTGCTCTAGTTCTACTTGAATACCTAATTGTAGTTCTTCTGGATCATATTCTATAGTAGGATCAATAGGTTTAAAGAAGGATTTAAAAGCTTTCATACACCTATTTAATAATTCTCATTAATATACTCTACAATATCATTATAGCTACTGGTATCATTCTCAGAAATTGCTTCTTCTACATTCTTTTTAAAGTCCTCTGACATTTCACACAACACTTCGTCCTCTAAATCAATTTCAAGTAATGTAGAAATATTATCTAAATTCTCATAAATTAAATTAATATGATGGTCTAACTTTTTTAGTATAGCTGATTTTTTCATTTTATACTAATTATATATTCATTTAATATTAAAATTTAATATTAACTTGAAAATGTTTTAAAAGGTTTATTACATCTGCCTTAAGGTAGTTACAATGAATAGGTTTAAAATTAGATTCATCTAGATAGAATACAACTAATTTTGAGCATTTTTTACCAGTCAGCTCCTCATGCATATATGCATATATAGATAATTGTAGAGCGTATGTATTGAACTCACAATAAGATAAGTGAGCAATAGGGTCTTTATGCACCTCGTTGTAGGGGCTCGTAAAGCTAAATCTTTTATTAGTCTTAAAGTCTCCTACCGTAAAGAAATCGCCATGATCAAAAATTAAATCAGCAGTACCTGCTAATTTATATTCATGATTATAGAGTAGTTTCTCACTACTAAAGTTCTTAAACTTATCAATACTAGTATTGATAACATTATCGTAAGACCTGTATAACCACCTATAGTCATTTTGAATCTCTCCTACATTGACGTAGTTCTCGAGTAGTTTATGAATGTGACTTCCACGATCTGTAGATTTTTTATTCTCGGCAGCCCAAGCCTCTAAAACCATTTCCTGTGGAACACCCTCTCTCTTGGCTACCCTAAGAGAGTGATATTCTTTATCAAATGGTTCTTTATATTTAGATAGCAGAGTTGTAGTAGATATATATCTATCCTTAGTCTCTGTATTAGTATATGTGTGAGAATCGCTATCAAATACAATCATAAAACAATTGTATTGTAGTTCGTTATAAAGTCAATTAGTAATATGTGCCGTAGATATCAGTATTATTTGATGACATGTCTAGGATATCTGTCTTAGAGATCTCGTTAATATCACTATCGTAAGATTTATCTTTAATTACTAGCTGACTTGCAATCTCATGTATAGTGCCTTGAGTTGGATCGTAGTTTAAATCACTATGATTAAGAGGTTCTTCGTATACATTCCACTTATAATATTTATTTCCTATTTTAAGTGTAACGTAACTTGTACTATTATAGAGTAGTGTATAATTAGTTGTAGGTACTACGTCTTGACCACTTGGAACAAACTCAATAGCAAGCCAAGATAAATTATAATTACCTACTGTGAGATACATTTGGCCATTAGCATAAGTGTATTGGTTATATACACTAGTAACTTCTGTTACAGGTCCCCAATATATCTTTATACCATTAACTGTAGTTGCAGCTATACTAACAAATTTATTTTCATAAACTTGATCATTAACAGGTTCCTGTGGGGCATTAGGTTCAAAGGAGAATTCATATCTCTTAGCTTTCAATCTGTATACATAGTGACCCATTAATGGGTTTAATGAGGATACATCTTGATCTACTCTTTCTGTAATCTCAAATACCTTAGCACCTCTGCCGTTTGGCCTATCACATCCCAAAGATATAACCTCAATTAGATCTCCAGCCTTTGGTTCAATAGATTGATTAAAGCTAGCATAATTGACAGCCGGTGATAGAGTATCTGTAAAGGTTGTTATGTGTAAATATCCTGTTAAATCATCTCCTGCTGCATATCCAAATTTAGATAGACTTATAGAATTCTCAGATAACTCAATATACATCTGCAAGGCATGAGGACCATTAAATCTACTTAAAGCATCCTGACCATATAGAGTATCTGCATTATCTAAATTAAAGGTATTGACATAATAGTAAATAGGTATCCCGTAGCTATTAATAAGATCTTTAAATGAGTTATCGTATATTATCTGTTCAGCTTGAAAATTTCCCGGGTTGATAAACTGCGAGCACGCTTGCTTAGCGTTAGCAGCAAATATACTGTTTGGATTACAATCTTTTCTTGTTGTGTTACAGCTCATATACGTTTACGTTTTCTAAAAATACCAGCTTGACCAAATTTATTTGATAACATTACAACTTCTACTTTAGAATTGCCTAATGTTTTTGTAGCTCCTGGCTGAAAATCTATTTTATACTTTCTAAGTAATTTTTGTAAAGATGCACCTACTAGTTTAGTTTGTTTAAGTTGACCACTGCTAATTTTAGCAACTATATTGTCTTTGTATTTATATTTTTTTCTCTTTGTGTTTTGATGAACTCTACTTAAAACTCTATTCGGATCTTTGCCATTTGTCATCCTTGGATTAACAATTGGGTTACCTTTATAATATTCAATTATAAAATCTTTAAAAGCAATCATTATTATTATTTATACAAAAAAAGCCTAATGGCTTTCACCATTAGGCTTGTATTATTTGATTTTATTTAGTTTATTGTTCGAAAGCTGATTTACCAGTTTTAAGGGATCCAACTTTATTGTTTTTACCATCATTGTATTTTTTGGCATTGACACCAGCATGACCTAAGTCACCATCATCGCCAGTTTTATCCATATACTTCGATGTTGCAGAACCGGTTGCAGGTTTTAGATTACCAACCTTATTGCTTTTCCCATCGTTGTATTTAGCATTGACACCAGCGTGACCTAATTCTTCTTCGTCTTCCTCTCCCATCTCCATACCACCTTCTTCACCAAATTCATCTTCACTCATACCACCTTCTTCACCCATGTCATCTTCACCCATATCACCACCTAATACAGCTCCAAGAACCTCATGGAGTTTTTCAGCAGTTGCACGGTCAAGAGTGAAGGAAACTTCATCTCCCTCTCCTTCATCACCTAATTCGTCATCAGGGGTTACTTCATCAAGGCCAAGAGCATCGAGGTCATTACCCTCCTCTGCTTCATCACCATAAGGGTTGCCGGGGCTGCCGCCAAAAGATTCTTTCATAACATTGGCGTATAGTCTGTCGAATACTGATTTTTGTCTCATAAAATTATTTAGGCTTTTACGGGCTATTTTTCTACTTTCTTTTAAACTTTCTTCATCTTCTTCTTTGTTTTGATTAGCTCTACACTGTGCACAATCGTCGCAATCACAACCTTCAGCGGCATGCTTACATCCTTCCTCTTCGTCTTCCTCAGATAGATTATTGATGTTATAAAAATTTTCTAACTCTTTACCTTTACCCTTACCCTTACCCTTACCTTTTAAGTTTCTTCTATCAATTACTTTATTACAAAAGCCTGACTTTTCAAGAGGTCCACCAGCTTGTAAAGGAGCATCGCCAATCTCGTTTACACCTTCATTAACCGTCTTCACCTTATTAAGGATGCTACCATAAACATCACCTAATAAATTAAATTCTTTACTTTTAGATTTCGACATATAACTATTTATATAAAATGTCCTCTAACAATACAAAAAGTGAATACTATTTAGGAAATCCTAACTTACCTAACAAGCACTGGAAAGATGAGTATACAAAAGACATGGTGTACCATCTCAAAAAGAGTAAGGCTAATCTACTGCACTTTGCAGAGAATTTTTTCTACATTATCGATCCGGATAAAGGTAAGGTTGTAATCGAGCTATTTCCATTCCAGAAAAGAATGCTACGAACCCTGAGAGATAATAGAAATGTTATACTTCTAGCTTCTCGACAGGTAGGTAAGACAACTATGTTATCAATTTACGCTCTTTGGGTTGCTTGCTTTAATGACTATCAGAATATTATTATTGTAGCAAATAAAGAAGCTACTGCAATTGAAATCTTTCGAAGAGTAAGGTTAGCATATGAAGAGTTACCAAACTGGTTAAAACCTGGTGTTAAAGAATACGGCAAGACGTCCTGCGAATTTGAAAACGGTTCACGTATCGGCATTAGTACTACTACAGGATCTGCTGCGCGAGGTGCTTCTATTAACTGTCTAATCGTCGACGAGATGGGTTTCGTTGAGCCACAGTCTATATTAGAGGATTTTTGGAGATCAGTGTTTCCAACTATTTCACGGTCTACAAAATCAAAAGTATTAATAGCATCTACCCCTAATGGTACCGGTAACCTATTTCATAGACTCTATGACGGTGCTGAGAAAGGAGATAATGGGTTCGTTTACGATAGAGTTATATGGTCAGATGTACCGGGTAGAGATGAGAAATGGAAGCAGGACCAAGTAAGGGCTCTTGGTAGTATGGAGTCTTTTCTTCAAGAGTTTGAGTGTCAATTTTTATCAACTGGTGACTCATCTATTGACGAAGGACTTTTTTATGACCTATCTCAATCCTGCTGCGACCCTAAGATCATTCTAGACGAAGGTCATTATAGAATATGGGAAGAACCAGATCCAGATAAATTATATGTTGTAGGTGTTGATATTTCAGAAGGTGTTGGTATTGATGCTAGTGTAATACAGATACTTGATATTACTGATATAAAAGCTATTAAGCAAGTAGCTGTCTATCATAATAGAATGATAGCTCCTCTTGAATTTACAAATAAATTACATTCTATTTTAAGAAACTGGGGTAGTCCTCTAGCTTTAATTGAACGTAATAATTGTGGCGCCCAGGTTGTAGATAGATTAGTTTTTGACATAGGTTATGAGAAGGTGGTTTCTTATGGTGCAAAAGTTGCTAACAGAGATAAGGTTCAAATGGGTATGATAGCTCATACTAACACCAAATACAAAGGTGTTATGAATATGAGATATTTTGTCAATGAAGTAAGAAGCGTGGAATTTAGAGATGTAGAAACACTTAAAGAGCTAAAAGACTTTGTTAGACATCCAAATGGGATATGGAAAGCAAGAGGTACAACACATGATGACAGAGTAATGTCCTTGATATATGCCTTATTCTTACTTGAGAAAGAAATAACTGAAAGATTTTTTGATATATTAGAGTTAGATGCTTATGGTAAGCCATCTGCTATTGAGCCTATGGACTTTGGTTTGAAGATGTTTGAAGATCCTACCTCAATATATCTTGATAACGAGATTGCAGGTAGTAGTACTGCAGGTCTGGGAGCTGTTGTATTCGGTATGGAGGATACAGAAGACACAAGTGACTTAGATGATCTTCTATCTTCTGGATGGGTTCAGCTAGGTTAATTCTAAATATAAATATGTCAGCCAATTTCTATCAGCAGTCAACACTTAACAAATCTCGTGCAGATAAATTTCGTATGGTATTCACCATACCCGCTGCTTTACGTAAGATAAATAGAAAACAAGAAAGATCAAATTTTACTATTAAAGAAGATTCAATTCAGTTATCTATCTATGGTACCGTTGTTCCAGAAATAGTTGTACCTGCTTTAGAAATTAGATATACTGGTAGTACACTCTATAATTCAACTCACTCTAAAAATCCATACCCACCAGTAACTGTAAATTTTACGATAGATAACGAATATAATAACTACTGGGTTATATACAAGTGGTTAAATTTATTACACGATGAAAAAACTGGTACCTTCGACAAGACTAATCTAATTAGTGATGATGTATTTCTTGACTATCAAACCAATATATCGATTTACGGTCTAGATGAATACGAGAATAATAGAATTAAGTTCACTTACACAAAAGCCTTTCCAACAGGTATCGGTGGTATAACATATGACTATCGGAATGGAGCAGAGATACAGTCAACATTTACATTCGTGTACTCACAGCTACACACAGAACTTTTAAGTACATAAAAACGAAAACATGACTGCAAAAACATAAATATTTGTATGTCAAAACGAATGATACAATCACCAGGTGTGGAGATCAATGAGATAGACTTATCTCTTAGACTACCGACACCTGCAGGAACTACCATATATGCTACAGGATTTAGTGATCAAGGTCCAGCCGATGAAGTTGTCCAAGTCTCAAGTATTAATGAGTTTGAGCAAATTTACGGTTTACCTAAAACTCCTGCTGAGAGATATTTTTATCACACTGTTAAGGCCTGTGCTAGTTCACAGGCTAGAGTCTTAGTTAATAGATTACCATACGGTGCTGATACAGGTGATGGTTTTGGATCTTATGTATCTGTATTAGCTTATCCAGCTGCAGTTACAAGAAAAGATACAGGTCCCACTGCTCCATTCTATACCCCTTTAACAGGAGCAGCAGGTACTTCAGCCGCTTTATCAGGTATACCTGCAACCTTCACTGACTCTGATACATTATCAAGCGAGTTAACTTATTTCTTAGGTGCACCTCGTCAATTTAATCTAACTCAAACTGAATATAGTAGTTTGCTTGCTGGTAGTTTTGTAACATGGAAAAATACAATAAGCTCGTGGAGCGATGCATCTAACCAAGCAGAATATATTGGCGCCGCCGCCGTTGTGGTTATTAATAAAGGACAATCCACTATTAATAATCAAGGTCACGGATACTACCTTGGTATAGCTGACAACACGGCAATAAATCCAGCAAGTGCTTATAATTCTATACTAGATGTTTATACTACGTCTATCTCAGCAGGTCAGACAGGTATTAACAAAGCTAACTATACTAAGATACCTACTACAAGATTAGACTTCGCTCTCTCTGCAGAGCCTGGATATATTCAAAATAGTGTATCACAGGTAATGGAAGAAGGTATTGTACCTTACGATATTGGTTCTAGGTACTATGACGATACCTTAACTGTTGGTGTATTTAAATTGCGTCAATCAGTATTTTCTAATAGTCAAGACAATAATGCATTGACCTATATTCGTGAGGAAGGATACAATGGCTCAATTGGTTATGATCGTACAAAACCTAACCAAGACGGACCAGCTGCTAACTTCTTTATAGAGAATGTTGAAAGTGGTTCACGTAATATTGAAATTTTAGTTAATCCGTATATATCTAGTGTTAATTCAGCTGCACCTCTTAATGCAGACGGAACTCCAAAGAGAAAGATAAGAGTATTGTCAGAACAACTTAAAACCATAGCTACTAATGAGGTAACAGTAGGGATTGGAGCCACTAAGAACATGATTACAGAATTTATTAAAACATTAGGTTCGGCAGACGCTCTATTCCCACTCGGTTCTTATACAGATGGTAGTAATAGTCTTAAAGTTATTGGTGAGATACCAGGTAAAATCGAAAGAGCATTAGAAGGTATTCGTAACTCAGAAATTTACGATGTAGATATACTTGTCGAAGGCGGCCTGGGAACTATTTACAACACAACTAAAGCTCTTAATGTAACTTATTTCAACGATACAGCTCACGTACCATCTATAGACTCTTTAAGAACATCAGGTGAGCTAACATCAAATGATTCACGTAGTAACTACACAACTGTGTTTAATAAATTTGCTAATTTCGCTGGACCACCAAAAGATGGAGGTCGTGGTGATATACTATTCTTAGCGGATCCTTTAAGACAAATCTTAGTTATTGGCAAAGAAACTAAAATATTATCAGACAAGACTAAGATATTTACTAGAGATGTCTATTGGGCTCTTAGACATCAATTTGAATTAACTAATACATCTTACGCCGCAACATACGCAAATTATCTAAAGGTATTAGATGATTCAAGCGGAGTTTATAACTTTATTCCACCTTCAGGCTTCGTAGCCGCTAAGATAGTCGCGACTGATTCTGAAATTGGACCATGGGGTGCACCAGCTGGTTTTAATAGAGGTATATTAACAAACGTTGTTGACGTAGCCATTACTCCTAATCAACATCAACGTGATAGTTTATATCAAATTAATATTAACCCAATTGCTACTTTTGCTGATCAAGGAGTTGTAGTATTCGGTCAAAAGACATTGCTTAAAAAGCCAAGTGCGTTCGACCGTATTAACGTTCGTAGAACTTTCCTATACTTAGAGAAGGCTACAAAGTCTGTAATGAGGTTCTTCATATTTGAAAACAATACCTTGTTCACACGTGCACGGATTATTAATACACTATCGCCTTTCTTCGAGAGAGTAAAGGCTGCAGATGGGTTATACGATTACTTGATCGTATGTGATGAAAGAAATAATACACCAGAAGTAATTGATAATAATGAGTTAATAGTAGATATATATCTAAAGCCAGTTAGAACTGCAGAATTCATTAGAGTTAACTTCTACGCAACAAGAACCGATGCTAACTTTGAAGAGTTAGCCGGTGGATAAGAACTAATTACATAAACTAAAGAATAGCAGCAGTAATGCTGCTATTTTTTTTGTAATAATCCTCTGTAAAGATATAAATAATAATATGCCTGTAAATCAAAACATTCAAAATTTTTATAGAGTTGCTGCTTCACGAGACTTCTCTCGCGACTTTCTATTCCGTGTAACAGATCTAAAGCTAGATGGTTTACCTGCTATGAACGAAGAGCAGTTAATTTATGCTAAAGCTGCCTCTTTACCAGGTAGAACTATTACCAACGTAGCTGTCCCATATATGGGGTTACCTTTAAATGTTCCTGGTAACGCTACTTACCCAGGTTCTGAAGGATATACACTTAATTTCTTCCTTGACGCAGATAGCTCTTTAAGAAATTACTTTGAAGTTGCTTCACGTAATTTATTTAATGATCAAAGTTCTACAGGTGCTTATGGTACACCAGATGAAAGCTCTTACATTACTTTAGCTCAGCTTGACAAGAACTTAGAAATAATTTCTAACTATAAATTAATAGGTGCTTCTTTAAGAGCTATTAACAATATTGAATACACTATGTCTGCTGGTACAGGTCAGACAGTTGATATAGGGGTTACAATATCTTATCACTTTTACGTCAATCTTTAGATTAGACTTAAATATATAAGTGGCTACATCACCTATACGTTCTAGATTAGCACTGCATCAGGCTTGGATAAGCGATTTACCGTTAAAGTTTCTTTGGACGGTAAATTTTTCTACTCGCTCAGGTAATAGTACGACTGAGCTCGGAAACAACATTAGTAGAGTGCTTTCAAAATATGAAAGACGAGAGTCGAGATTTTGGAAAATTAACTCAAATCAATTATCAGATCAATCGGACCCGTCAGGAAGCTTTGGATTACTTGTAGCGCAAACTATAGGTTTTCCAAACGAATCATTTAGGATATCTACACAAGGTGTAGAGGAAATGGGTGGATTTATTAAGGGTTATGTTGGTAGTGAGAGAGGTGAATACGGAAGTAGTAACAGGATTGATATAACCTTTCTAGAGACTAATGTTGATATAGTTGATAATTTTATTAAGCCTTGGATTATAGCATGCTCACATAGAGGTTTAATAGAAGATGGAAATAGTCAGGAGGACATAAAGTGTAATATAACAGTAGATCTGTTCACACGTGACAAAAGATCATACTCTAATCCAAATATAAGCTATAAACCATACCCTAGTAAATTAGAACCTCGTAAACGCATTGAATTTTACAATGCGGTACCGTATAATGTGGAAGGAGACTCAATAAGTTACGGTGAGCTAACAGAAAGTGATTGGAAAAAAACTGTAGCATTTGCATTTTCACACTATAGTGTAGTTACTCCAGACGATTGGTTGTCTGATTAATTATGTTGCAGTTTTCTATACTAGTTAAGCTACCAAGTGGTCGATCTATAAGAGTTGCAGAATTGCCTAATAAGCTATATCTTAATCTCATTAAGTATAGTGAGAATAGAGACCTTGAAGGATTGAATAGATTCTTTATAGAACTACTTAATATACCTTATGACTTAGATATAATAGATAGATTATATCTTCTTATATACTATCGAATGGTATTTATTAGTGATAATATTATATTTACTAATAAGGAAAATAAGTCTCTTGAATTTAGCATAGATTTAATATTAGAAAAATTAGAAAAGTATAATCAAGATTATAGCTGTGTAATAGAGGATAAGGATATAAAAATTAGTCTAGGCTTACCTACTGTTATTTATTTTGATGAAAGTTATAATATATTTAATAGTGTAATTCGTACCATACACATTAAAGACACGTTTATAGATTTTAATAAACTCTCTATAAAGGAAAGAGATAACATCTTAACACTACTACCATCACGTATTGCAAATAAAATAAATAATTATATAGATAGTATTAGAAGAGATATTGGTGATATAATATTAATTGATAGTAAAGAGGAGTTTGATATACAACAGTATAGTGTAGATATACTGTCTAATAGAACTATGTTATTTGTGTGTTCTCTTTACTCTCACAACTTGATCGACTACTTTGAGACATTGTACGGGTATGTTACAAAGATAAGCGCAGACTCAGAATTCTACAAAAATCTATCCCCAGTAGAAACAAGAATCATTCTTAACATACATAACAAAGCAGTTGAAAAAGAAAATAAAGAGTTGAAAAAACAGCAACATTAACTATAATAGCGTATGAGTGAAATTTCTAATATTTTAAAAGAATTGCAGTCAGTAGAAGATGATTCTGTAATAGATGTATTTGTACCATCGGTAAATAGATTAGTTAAATTTAAGCCACTGTCTGTAAAACAGCATCATGAAATTTTAAAATGTGGTATTGATGGAGTATTAGGTAGTATTAAATTATCGACTATTTTTAATAAAATTATTATCGATAACAGTTTAGAATCTATCGATTTTACAGTATATGATACTGAATGGATTTTATTAAAATTAAGAATGGCTAATGTAGGTGATAGTGTAACTATAAAAGAACAGACTTACAATTTAAATGATTTAGTCAGAAGTAAAAAAATATTTGATTATACAGATGAAATATCTTACAAAGATATTATCGTTCAGTTAGCAGTACCAAATATTAAACGTGATATAGAGATATCTGAAGCTTGCCACAAGGATTTTAGTAAAGGTAATATAGAGGATAGGTTAGTATCTGAAACTATTAGCTCTATGCTTTCATACGAAGTTATAAAGTTTATAAAAACTGTAACTGTTAATGATTTAACAGTTAATTTCGATAGTGTTACTACAGCAGATAAAAGAAAAATACTTGAAAATTTACCATTATCTATTAATAATATGATTACTAATTTTATTACAAACTATCGTGATCATGAACAGGTATCATATACCTTTGAAGATGGTATAGCTTTAGCAATTGATGGTGACTTTTTGACTAGAGCTTAAATATATGTGTGGATAACTTAGTACAGCCTCTCGTAGAGGGTTTACAAAAAATAAACGAGTCTGAAAAAAACGCTTCAGACTCTTCTAAATTTATTGTTAGTAATGAGAAGCTAGTTGAAGAGACACCTATACATTTAAAAAATATAAGTAAATCTCTTGATAATTTAATAACGTTATTAGGAGAAAAGAATCAAGTTTCACAGTCAAGTGCTAAGGAGGTTAACGGTAACACTCAACCAGTACCAGGTGAAACTATTAATGTTAATGAGCAGTCGCCAGCTAAGTTAAGTAGTAAATTAAGCCAACCCGAGAAGGAAAGATATAAAGAAATTTTTACTATCTTAGGTGATACTATAGATATAGGAAAGTTTGCAGAGGGTCCAGAAGCTAATAGATTACTAACACCTTCATCTATTGATAACCGCGAGGATATCAAGCAGATACTACCACAGACTAGTAGAAATGTTAATGAAAATGAGCCTGCCTCTCTGCTAGCAACTCTTGCTGCGTTAGCTTTAGCTTATGATGTTTTATCAGGTAACATATCAGGTGCTATACAGTCTATTTTTAGATCGGTAAAGCAGTCTTTTGATACCCTTATTGACGATATAATGCGGGTGACTGGTAAAGTAAAAAAAATCTTTACAAATCTTGTCGACGATATAGATGGAATGTTTAAAGGTATTAAGGACATTATTAAGCCATATATAGATGAAATCGTAAAGTTTCTTGGTAACTTATTACCTGGTTGGATGAAAAATTTGCTGCCAGCTGCTTTAAGACCAGGTAATGTGCCGACGAGACCACCTACTTCATCTACAATCCCTGGACCTGCAAGAGTACCAACAACCTCACCTACAGTACCAGGACCAGTTAATGCATCTCCAGCCCCTAGTCCAGCTAATACATCTTGGTATAAAAGACTACCCGGCGCAAACAAGGTAGCTCAATTAGCAGGTAGCGTCAAATCCGCAGCTATAGACCCAGTTATAAAAATTATAAAAGGTGCAGCTGCTGTTGTAGGTGGACCTAGAGGTGTACTAAAAGGTATGGGGAAGGTATTACGAGGTGTACCGCTAGTAGGACCTGTAATTGAATTATTTTTCGGAAAAGGTGATATAGAAAAGCTAAAAGAGCAGCGTGCTAACAATGAAATAACTACTGATGAAGAGTTATATAGACTTGCTGGTCAGAGAGTTATTAAAGGTATCGGAGGACTATTAGGAGGTGCTAGTGGCGCTTTAGCGCTAAGCTGGATACCTGGTATCGGGACACTTGCTGGTGGGTTAATTGGTGATATATTAGGTAGAATTGGTGCTGAGACTGTAGCTAACTATCTTCTACCAAAAGAGACCACCATGGATATAGGTAGGCTTGTTGTTAAAAGCCCTATCAAAGAAGAGGAGTTACAAGACTTTCTTGTCAAAGGAGATAGAGTGTATAAATTTAACAATAAGGACGAGGTTTTAGGTATGAAGGAAGGTGGAGCAGTTAATAGTTTAATATCTAGCATCACTAATACAAATGAAAAACAATTCAGTATATCTACTCGTCAGGTAAAAATATTAGAGGAGATTCGTGATGGTATAAAAGAGGCCTTAACCTTAAGAAGCTCTAGTAATACAAATAACTATAATGGAGGCAGAGAGAGTCAAACAAGACCATCTCTTACACCGTTTAACCTTAGGTCAGAGTTCGACTCTATGAACAATATAGCAACTATTTAAAAATGGCTGGAACATACTACGCAACTACTGAAGAAGAAAAAGAGACAACAGTGTTAAACTTTACGGTTCAAAACACTGACCCTCATGTTAAGCTTTCTCCGAAGTCAGAAGGCAAAATCATAGACGTGATAAATGATTTCTCTTGGACAGCTTCTCCTAAATTACAATCGTCAACGAAAGTACCTGTAATGTATTTGCAGGAGAGAGAACAAGTTCAGAACTCCTTAATATCTTCAGCTATTTATTATTTAAATGCCGCGTCACAGTTTGATATAGGTGATAGAGACGGTGACACAGCAGCAGGCTTTAATGAGGGAGTTGTATCTTTTTTAACAAAAGCAGACGAGCTAATTAGCACTGGTATTATAGGTAGTTTAGTACCAGATTTCGCTAGTAATTTTTTAAAAAGAGCAAGAGACTACATAGCAACTCTAAGTGTAGGTAATGATACCGCTCTATTGCAAGATAGACTAAAATCATACATAGGCATATATTTAACAAAACCTACAGGCTTCAATTACGTATTTCCTTTTTATAATCAGACACCTCTAGGTATTAATAGTAGCTGGAGTTCTGAATCACAATTATTAACCAATCCTATAGGTGGCGCTGTCAATGCTGCACAAGGTGCTATGGAACGCACAGCATATATGCTTAATATAATGCAGCCTGGTACGTTCATTGAAAAGCCAAAATTCTATCAATATGAAACTGCAGGAGACACTGTCACTGTTAGCTTTCCTCTTTTTAATACTATAAAAAGGTCAGATAAGATACCATATCAGCAGAACTATGAACTACTATGGATTCTCGCTTTCCAAAACAAACCATATAGAACATCGTTCTCTCGTATATCTCCGCCAAAACTCTATACACTAACAGTACCTGGTCAGAAATACATGCCTTACTGTTATATAAGTGATATGAAAATTGATTTTGGAGGCACAAGAAGAAATTTACCAGTCTCTATACCAGCGCCAGGTTCTGATGCTAATTTTAATACCGTTCAGATATCTATACCTGATGTATATATGGTAAGTATTACCTTTACAAGCTTACTAGCAGATGTTGCAAATAGAATGGTAGATAGTGGATTCAGTAGTAAAAAGATTTCTGTAGGTACTGTATCTAGACCGACACCCGCTGCGCCAACTATTCCAGGTGCTCCAGCCGGTCCAGCTTCTACAGCTGCGACTGTCGGAGGCGTCGCTCCAGCTTTCGCTACAGCTACACCAACAATAAACGCAGCAACGATACCAGTACCTAACCCAGGTCCAGTTAATACCTCTCAGACACCCGTAATAGATAGATATGCTACAGTACGATCAGTGAGTAATAAATCTATTGTAAAGGATTATAATGATATAGTAAATGATGTACTGGGTAATGACGCTGTTGCTAAAGCATCTAGTCCTCGATCTGAACTTAACTCAGCTCTTACTAGGACTGATAGGTTTCAACCTATACCAGCCGACATTCAATCCGTTGCCACGACACCTAAACTACCTCCTCCACCAGCCCCTGCTCAAAGTGTTGATCTTAATGATCTTTTTAGTAGAGTTAGACCTAACCCCCCTAGTAACTAGTAACTTTTTAAAAAATGAACCCAATAGGACTATCTCAAAATCTTGTAAATGCTCTACCAAGTTTAGCTAGAACTAGGTATGAAAATATCTTCAAGGTTTTTAAAGTATTAAAGGATAAAGATAATAGTTATTATCTCTATAACATAAACAATAAAGTCATAATACCAGATAATCTTGATAACAATGTTTACAGTACCATCACAATTTCACGTAACACAGCTTGGACTACACTCTCTTATAAGTTATATGGTACTATAGATCTATGGTGGTTAATATTTCTTATTAACAAGCCTAAGGATATATTTTTAGCGCGAAGCGGTGAATCATATAAGTATATTAAACCAATATTTATAGACAGTGTGTTAACTAACATAGAGCAACAGATAAATGCATGAATGGTAATATATCAAATATTAAGAATAGCATTTATAAGTTTAGCTTCTCCTTAGCTAAGATTGGAGTTGATACTAAATCACATGTATTTATACCTATTCCGAAAGGTATGATAAGATATCTAGAAATAGAAGATAATTTAGCAAACATAGGTTATACAGGAACAGTTATCTTTAATAATTTTTACGGCATACTAGATAAGCTTGGACTAGGCTCAGGTATCAGTGATAGCACTACATTATTTGATATTAACATTGAAAATTTAGAATTTAGAGGAACCAACTTACAGGATAACTCTATTCAAACAATCGCTATCCTGCAAAATAATACAGACCCATCTAATAACTCTATAGATAAAAGCATTATCTATAACTTCGAAGAATACTCTGTTAATTTATTAAAGCAAAAGAAATCAGAACCTTCAAATGTCAGCGGTAAAATAGTCGGGTCGATTTATACTATATTAGAAAATTGCTTTATAGGAGGTAAAGTTATTGACAAAAATAGCTTTGACGAATTAAACAGTAGTAGTAATGAAATGAGTATCGAAAGAACAATTTTAAAAACTAGTAGCTACTACGATTACATAAAAATACTCTATAAATATCTTCTGCTTACCGGCAAAAATAATAGTCCAGGCATTCTACAATTAGAAAACTATGTTGAACCTTATACTAATCAATCTGGTGGATCAAGTGAAAGAGTCATAAGGAAATTTACTATAAGACCTCTTTTTGATAAGATACGTAGTCTTACAGGAAAGTTAAAATTAAACGAAAAAAAGAAAGATCTTAGAGAAGAAGTTCTAGAGCAATTTACTATAGGTGGTGAATCAGATAAGCCAACATATAGGGAGAACAGTATTGAATCCGTAACCGTACTAAGACCAGACTTTAAGACATTGTATGAAGATAAGTGGGTTAACTACACTGGAGTTACAACATTACAGAACTTGACTGATGTTATATCACTTAATTTGACATACGATAATTTAAGAACAACATTTGAGCAAAATGCTCTAGATGGAGATGTAAGTAATTTACCTATTCGGTCAGATATTAAATCAGATAGCACATTAGAAAAGGTTATAGCTTTTGATTACCCTATTGTAAATGATAATAATCTTCTAGAGCAAGGTATAACCTCGATGATTTACAAAAGTTTTATATATGATAATACCGCAGTTGTTTTTACAACTCTAGGTAATCCATATCGAAAGCCTGGTAGATTTATCATGTTAAATGGTAGTGTAGATAATCAAGAAGATACAACATCCTCAGTAACTGGTTATTGGTTTATAATAGGGGTAAAACATATTTTCGAGAATGACATCTACACTAACGAGATAACAGCTGTTAAAATTTTCATAGAAGGTGCAAAAAGATCTACTAATACAAGTAGCCCAGCAAATACACCTACCACAAATACAGTTACACCTCCTACAAGAACTAATACATCAGATTTTGGTGAACCTAATGGTAACAATAATACCAGCCCTTCTTCAACTCTAAATGACGCTCAGCTGCCTACACCATCAGCTAGTGGTAATGACGGTCCAAATCTGTTACCAGAAATTCCTCCTGGTGATCCAGTAGTCGATTCTGCACCTACATCGAGCCCTACAGCGAGAACACCTACATCTAATACATCAGATTTTTCTAGCCCAAACAGCACTGGCGTTTCTTCAAATCTGAATGACGGTCAGCTACCTACTCCTTCACCTGAAGGCTACGATGGACCCGAAGACAGTCTCTTCCTTAACCTTGATCAAAAATTACCTGAAGGAGCACCTTTTGCACCTGACGCTGATCAATCTAGTGGCGGCTCTGCTACAGACCCAACAATACCAGTTAGTCCAGGAATAGCACGCATAGAGCAAATGCGTAAAGAGTCACTATTTAATATAGTCAAGGTAGGCGGTGTCGATCCAGCTGCGTCAGCTCGAATCGCTGAGCAGCGCGCGCGCCGCGCTGCAATACTTGGAAGGTCGTAGAAAGGCATTTTGATAACTTATATATGCTCTCCTTTATCTCAATTAACTTTGTAGTCTAAATAATTAACATGATAATATATAGAGCTAACTTAGCTGAGAAGCTGTTCGGATACGCTTTAAGTAGAGAGTTTATAAAGTTTGATACAACTCTATGTGATTTATTAGATAATCCTGACTTAGAATTAGACTTTGAATTAGCTATAAATTTCAATAAAGCGATAAATGGTAATTTAAAGGCTAGAGAGACCTTTACTAACACCTTTGTGTTGTGTAGTGGTTACATTGACCCAGCTACTATAAATTTCTATACTCGTAAGATGAATAATTATCCTATTTTCAAGGATGAGATTAAGAGAATAAATTATATTTTTGCTAATATAGATAGACTACCAACAGTATCAGAAGGTAACGAGACGGGTGATTTCGATAATTTTTCAGTCAATGAATCATCTCCTAGTAATGTAGATTTTTACAAGAAATTAAAAGATGCATTAAAGGATTGTTTGAATGCACCTTGTAATGTTTTTAGTGAAGTATCACCTAGCGTAGGCAAGATAGCTCAGGTAATTCCATCAGCTAATAGTACCTCTTTACTTTCTATAGGACCTCTCAAAGATTCTATGGTTAGCATTACTAATGGCATGGATATGTTAGTGTTTAATAGTATACCTAAGGCTTTCCAAGACGGTATAACTGAAGTATCTAAGGCATGTAGTGATGCTTGGGGGAATATTCAAAGCACTCTAATAGATAAGGCTGACTTACCTGATTTTATATCTAAAGCTGCTAGTGGCCAGTCTTTAAGGTCTGAGATTAATAACTATCCATATACACCAGATTTAAAATCTTACTTTGACATTAGTACTATAGCATCAAATATTTTAGGTGAAATTGCATCTACACTAGGAGGATGCTTTTCAAGGTATGAGCATGCTGTAAGGTACAATGGGTATGATCCAGAACAAAACTTAAGTCAGGTTAATAAGTCTCCTACAATAGGAAGTGTTAACGGTGTACCAACTGCATTTAACTCAGTTGGTCAGTCTGATAGAGTAGCACCTCAAACTAATGAGAATCTTAATTTAAACTATGTTACATCAACTCTACCATCACCTACTGGTCAACCTCAAACTATAGGAGTTTCTAATCCAAATGTAATAACTCCTAAAGCCGTACCTTATACTGATCAGGTGTTCGTAAGCGAACCTGTAATAGCACGTAGTACATTCAGAGGCAATGATTTTAAATATACTATTTTCGCTGGCTGGAAAGATGATAATAATAAGACTGTATGGACTGACTCTTATGCTGCAACAGCTGCTGACGTAGATACAAGAAGAGGTATTGCAAATATAGGTATGGTTCTAACGCCTAGTATACCTGGATCAAGAGATCAGGTTCTTATTGATCAGTATTTAAATGGTGGTGGAGGTACATCAGGCTACACACGTGCTACTGAAAACAATTTAAATCTAACACAATTTAAACTTAATGCATTTAATCAAGGCATGGCTATTAGTGAAGCAACACTCACTAATGCTGGTCTTAAGATGACACTAGCTACTTTTGCTAGATTAGCGCGAAGGAATCAAATATTTGCTGCTGTGTCTCATAATGGTAAGCCATATGAGTTAATACAACTTATTGATCGTAAAGGTACTCTAAATGGCGGTACAAAAATTATTGATTTTACACCTTATGCTTTCTACAAGATAACTAATGCTTTACCTATTGGTGGTAAAACGTTAAAGTTTGTACCTGATGGGTGGAAAGAGGTTACTGTACGAGGAGTACCTGATGTTGGAGAAATGAGAATAAGATTCTGTGTAGGTACTAAAGAGCAGGTTACTGCTGAGTTAGCTAAAGTAGAGAATGTTACAAATACTCCTGCTACCCCCGCAACCCCTGCTACCCCCGCAACCCCTGCTACACCTGACATTGCTGCAAAGGAGGCGCAGCTCGCATCTATAAAAGCGGAACTAGATGTAGCAAATGCTAGGAACGAAGCTTGGATTAAAGATAATCTTACTGAGGCTAAGGCCATGTTAGCTGTAGAAACAGACCCTGCTGTAAGAGCAGGGCTTATATATGGAATTGATAAAATAGAGAAAGTAGAGAGCGGTACAGAAGGTGAAAGCTCATATAAGGGTATAGATGCTGAATTAAAAATTATACAAGATGGTACTCAACAATTGAAAGAGATAAGAGCTCGTAATGCAGCACGCCGCGCAGCGGAGCGAGCATAGAGTTTAATAACTTTCAACGAGCAGCCGATGACTTAAAAACGTCAACAGCCAATCTCAGATCTCGTTTGTAAAATAATGAAAGCAACTTAAGTTTTTAAATATCTATAACCTCTTTATCTATAATAGCTTTCATTATATCTTCTCTAGAAAGAAGTACTTTGGTTTGATTGTCCATTATACTTAATTTTTCTTTAGATTCTATATCCATAGTTTTTATCTTGACTTGATTCTTATTTCTCTCGTCAGATATGTAGATCTTATTAAGAGTGTCTACTGCAGAAGAAGCAGCTTTAATTAATTCTGCAAGTGCTGATATAGACTCAGGATCTGCATCTGCAGTTCCTACAAAGTCTCTCATATCATCTATTAAATTAATAGAGTCTGTAACTAACTTACCAGAGTTCTTAATAATAAACTCTTCTAACTTCTCCTTAGTTAGAGTATCAGTTACCGGCGTCTGTTTAATTACTTTGGTGTTTTTTAGCTGTGACAAAATATCATTGACAGCTTCATCTAACTCTTCATTCATTAAAACTATTTAGGCTTGATTAGTTTGATTCAACTACTATAATGATAGTATAGTATGAATACAGAAACACAACCATTAGTACAGTTTGTAAAAACCCATGAGAGCGCTCAGTTACCTAAGTTTAATATTAGTGACCCTTTGACCGGAGATATTGGTGCTGATCTTTATAGTGTAGCAGAGCTGGTTATCCCTGCCAAAGGATCAGCGGTAGTTGCTGTAGGTCTAACTGTAGGTTATATCGAACCAGGATATTATTTTAATATATCACCTAGGTCAGGCTTAGGATTTAAACATCAAATTCAACCTCATCTTGGTAGAATTGATAATCAATATCGTGGCGATCTAGGTGTATTACTCTATAATTTTAGTGATAAAGATTACCAAGTTAGTGTTGGAGATAGGATCGCGCAAATCGAATTTCATAAACTAATACAACCAAAATTTGAATGGACTTTTACTGTAGTTGATAGCGAAAGAGGCGCAAACGGTCAAGGTTCATCAGGCAAATAATATATCATGGATAGCAATTCAATAACAGAATCAATCAAGGGATTATGGGTCGAGCGGTATAGGCCGAAGACACTAGAAGATATTATTCTTCCTGCCAGGACAAGAGAGATTATAGAAGGTTTCAAAGACGAGATACCTAATTTACTCTTCGCTAATACTCCTGGTACTGGTAAGAGTTCACTAGCTAAGATTATTGTTAATGATATTCTTAAGTGTAGTTATCTTTACATTAACGCTTCAGATGAATCTGGTATTGATACTATCAGACATAAGGTATCTACGTTTGCTCAGACGAAGTCATTTGATGGTAAGATTAAAATGGTAGTACTAGATGAGTGTGACTTCCTCTCTATTAGTGCGCAAGCTGCTTTGCGTAATACAATGGAGTCATACTCTCAGTATACACGATTTATTCTTACAGCTAATTATAAGCATAAGATTATTCCTGCTCTACAGTCTAGATGTCAAGCACTTGATATTACTCCTACTATCGAAGAGGCAGTACGTAGGTGCTATAATATTCTTAAGCTAGAAAAAGTTAATGTTAGCGATGAACAGAAGAAGAAATTTGTAGATGTAGTTAAGGCTAACTTTCCTGACCTTCGAAAGACTATTAATGAGTTGCAGAAAAACACTATTAACGGTAATCTATCAATCGTTAATACTAAGTTAGATAGTGAGTTACTTGAGTCTATCTTTAATCATATTAAGAATAAGAAGACTATTGAGTTACGTAAGTTTCTCATTGAAAATGAGAGTAGATTCAATGGAGATTATGATAACTTACTCATTGAATATCTTAACTTTATCTATGATAAAGATATAGGCGTCTGGGATAAAGATCTAGGCGATTTGAGTAAGAAGAGTATGATTGCCACTATTGCAAAGCATTTATACGAGAGTAGCTTTGTAATTGATAAAGAGATTAACTTCTTCGCTTGTACAATTCATCTAGAGCATTGCTAAGATGTTAAC
>Ga0209107_10000009_pt1 | contig 118929 bp, 116 predicted proteins | sample LakErihyJuly2011_2_FD_187460 | JGI IMG/M metagenome (GOLD analysis project Ga0209107, IMG submission 187460) | Freshwater microbial communities from dead zone in Lake Erie, Canada - CCB hypolimnion July 2011 (SPAdes) (version 2) | ecosystem: Environmental > Aquatic > Freshwater > Lentic >...
TGGATATAATGGTGATTGGTTAGTTATTAAATTACCTTTATCTATTAAACTAAAAAGATTTGTTATAAAACAAATTAGCACAGCATTAACTAGTGCTCCTAGAAATTTTAGATTATATGGTTCTACCGATGGTACATCATGGACTCTATTAATATATAAAGAGGGCGCTGTATACACTAGTTTATTATATAATCATACAGATATGTCACAATATGCTTCTGATACAAATAAATACTATAATCACTTTGGATTAGTAGTTAATGCTCTTGTTGGAAGTGCTACTACTTTAAGTTTTGATGAATTTTTTGTTTATGGTGTTGAATCAACATATACTCCAATAACAACTAATGGTAATACTAAAACTCTAACAATACCTAGATATAATAAATTAAACAACGCTATTATAAATTTTTATAATATAACATTTCCAGTTCCTACATATGCGAATATTAACAATAATAAAAATCTAGTATTACAAGGAGAATATGGTATAAATTTAATAAGTTCTACTAGAAGTTCTGTTGTACCTAAATCAGGTCAACATATTCCTTATTCTGCGTCATTGCTTGCGACATCTGATGTTTCTATTAGTTATAGTCTAATAAATCCTATTAAGGATATAAAGGGGGCACAATGGACTTATAATTCACTTAATACCAGCGTATATCATATGGGAAGTGTAGGAATTGGAACTACAAATCCCAACTATGAATTAGATGTTCGTGGTAATATCTATACTTCTACTGGAGGAATAACGCAATCAGGTTTAGCAACATGGACTGTTCTATCAGATCGCAGAATAAAAGAAAATGTAGTCAAAGCATCATATGAGAAATGCTTGGATAATGTGAAAAACATAGAATTATACAATTTTAACTTTAAAGATAATTATGTAAGTACAAATGACAGACATCAATTAGGATTCATAGCACAAGAAGTACAAACAGTATACCCAAAGGCAGTAGAAGTTAATAATATAACATTAAATACAGGATACACTAGTGATGTAGGTACAATAGAAAATATATTGACATTAAATACGACGCAAATAAAATATACTTTATATGGGGCGGTAAAAAAATTAATAGAAAAAATAGAAGATATAGAAATGCGCGTAGAAAAATTATATATTAGCACAATATCTTCAAATATTGATATTGATAATAATGAGTAATAAAACTCGTAATATTTATTATTATCTTTTTATCACAAGAATATATATATAATTAACTCCAAACACCTTCTTATTTTACACTATTTTGCTTTTTTCTTTTTTACTATTTTCGAGCCTCCGCCGGCAGATTCAGTGCCTGAACCATCATTTTTTAAACTATTATATAGTTCTGTAAATTTGGTATTATCAAAAGAGAAATAATTAATATAGTATAAATTTAAAAATTCTTCTATTGATAAGTCTTTACCTTTGTCTTTGTTTATTATAGTGATATCACCACCAGAAGGGTTTTTATTTAAAATATAAAACATTTTATCTATTTTTAGATTTTTCACATTAGTTCCTGACGCTAGTTTAGACAGATTACTCGCCGGATCTGGTGTGGCAGGGTCAGGCATAGCAGCAGTAAGAGCACTAACATAAGGTTCGATGTATCCTGTGATTAATATATAGTCAACATCAATTTCATCATCCTTATCATATTTAATTAATAAACCAGATTTATTTTTTTCGTCGGGCATAATATAAATATCATCTTCTTTGCCGTTTAATGCGATATTGTTCTTTTTATCTAATTTTATAGAAAGTGAGTAGTAGAATTTAGAATAGTCTTCGGTTTTTGATTTATCGGTTTTTGATTCATCGATTTTTAATAATGTTAATACAGCATCTGTTTTATCAAACATGCTCTTTATATCTCTATTTTCATCCGAATTATCATATAAATTAATTTTATTAATTAATACTTTCATTCTGCTTCCGCGTTTTTCAGTAGGAGGAGATTTTTCTATTTGAATGTTAGTTATGCTATTAATAGCATCAGTTATAATAGTAAATTCTATTGTACGTACTTTAGTAATAGAAGAATCCGCCATTATATATATTATCTACTTATATAATATATATAATTATTTAAATTTTGATAATACGCATATTATTTGAAAAATAATATATAAATTTATAAAGTAAAAGCGCTGAATGGTATATAAAATATAAATTATATATTAATAAGTGAAATGGATATTAATCTTTTAATATTAAAAAGAGCGGAAGAAAAACGAAAAAAGAAGAATGAAATAATGAAGAGGATGCGAGAAAGAAGAGGGGACGAATTAAAAGAAAAACAGAAAGAATACAGAAAAGTACATATTGAGAAGATGAAGAAAAATACAGAAATTCTCGTATCTCCGGAAACTGCTAAAGAATATTTGGAAGAAGTACCAATCAATAAGGTATTAATTAAGAAAGATAAGGGTATTCTAATTAGTAGAGCGGAAAAAATAGGAATTAAGGGAGTTAGAGATAAAACCGCAGTAGATTATATTAACAAAATATCTATTATACATAAAATATTGTCTAAAAATGAATTAGACAAGGAACTTTTAAAAAGGATATTAACTGGTAAAGAAAACGAGGGAAATGAAGGAAATGAATGTAATGAAGGAAATGAATACAATGTTGAAAATCTTATAAAAAATATGGAATATATATATGACGTGGATAAGATAATAATCGCTATATATACAAAATATTCAAACGTATATTCGCGCAAATGTCATATAGCGTCATTTATGACATTGATATCATATCTGCCTCCTAATATTAATAAAAACGGGGTAGCGTCTTACGAAATTATTAGAAAAAAATTCGAAGAACTTCAAGAAGAGATATACGAAGAGAGAGGTAAAAATAGGAAGGCGATTAATGAAGAAAGTATTGATAATTTCGAAGAAGAAGAAATTATGAAAAATTATGCGAATCTTAATATTGACGAAGGATTAATATATGTATTTTACACATTACAACCACCGCGGCGCGTAGAAGATGTTCAATTAATAACCTTAATAAAATTGAAAGACAAAGACTATTGCGAAGGCACCGAAGGCACTTACAGCATATATGATAAATTAGATAATGACAAGAATTATATAGTAGTTGATGGGGACAATAATCCTCGCGAGATAGTGTATAATAAGTATAAGACAGACCATATATATGGAAGACAGATAATTACGATAGTAAATAATAATTTAAAAAATATTATTAGAACATATATTTTAGCGCATTTTTTAGAGGATGGTGATAAACTATTTATAAAATACAAGAATCCTTCGTCGTTTTGTGAGGCAATTAAGAGAATATTTAGTAAGATATATAACAAAAAAATAACACTAAATAATATTCGCCATTCTTACATTACTTGTACAATGAGAACAGCGCATAATGCTAATTTTTTGAAAAATCTTGCGTTATTAATGGGACATTCTACAAACGAACAACTGTTATATAAACGATTAGAGTAATATAATAGTAAAAAATGATGATAACTGCTTAATTTTTATAACTTTATAATTATGATATGTCTTGTTAAAACTGATAAATCTTTTTTGAATATGTTCTCGTATAAAAATCATAAAGATGTTATTGATAGATGTATTGAAGAAGTTAAAGATTGTCTTGATATTAAACCATCAATAAAATTCATGGGTAAAATAGTACATCAGCAACGGGATGTAGGATTTTTTTCTAACGAAACATTCGGTTATTATTATTCTGGAAAACTAGCAGAATCAAAACCATTAAAATGTAATTTGCTAGAATTATTGAAAATTGTAAATACGCAATTTGCGGCATCTTATAATGGTATTTTAGTAAATAGATATAACGATGGTAATAATTATATATCAGACCATAGCGATAATGAAAAAACATTAGATGATATAGGTGTTATAGCGATATCTTATGGTGCTGTTCGTAAATTTCGCATACGCAACAAAATAACAAAGGATAAGATAATTGATATACCAACTACCTCTTATAGTCTGATACAAATGGGAGGAGATTTTCAAATAGAATTCACTCACGGAATTCCCATTGAAAAAAAAATAAAAGATATAAGATATTCTTTAACATTTAGGAAACATATAGAATAAAAACACATATAAAATATGATATAAAATAAAATATATATTTATATTGTATAAATATAAGATATGACGGAACATATAACATATGATTGGTATTATGATAGTCGCGAAAAGAAAATATCGTCTGTTATAAAAAATTATGATGAAATTATAGGTGAGTTTTCGCTCATTTTAGGAAAGGGATTTCCCAACCAATTATATATTGATGTTAGCGAAGAGTATCAAGGAAGAAGATACTCGAGTATTTTATTGAAGAATTTTCACGAATATATATATTATAATTGGAATAATAGCAGAGGTATGTATATACTAACAGATAATAATAGAGCATCGCGTCCGTATATAGAATTAGATCAAGATATGTTAATTTACATAGACTCGGATGTTAGTGGAAATAGCAGAGGACCTTCTTTTTGGCGTAAAATAGGGATGACTCCCTCGAGATACTCTACAAAATCATCGCATTCGCGTAGAACTGTAGATTCATATGGATACGAACTTTCAATAACTTTAAGAAAATTATTACAAAAAATAAAAAATGCTTAATAAGCGCGCATATAATAATTATTAGAAGATTCTATGCTAGTACCTATGCGGGTATTATGCGGGTACTACACGGGTACTACACGGGTATTATGCGATTTTATATAGTTTTTGTTCATCTGTGGAATGCCCCATCATAGATGCTAGATTAGATATATAGTTTACAGTTCTAATGGTTCTCAACTCCCAAATTATATAAGAGTCGCGAATCTTATTAATTGTTATACTTTTATTATATATCTTACTAAATATTCTCTTAATCGCTACATTAAATGTTGTGGGACTATTGTATTTATTGAATAGTTTATCACCGTCCTTTAAAAAATGTGCTAAAATATATGTTCTTATAGCATTTTTAAGATTATTATTAGTAATTATTATAGACTTCTTACCATATATATTGATTGTCTTGTACTTATTATATACTATCTCGCGAGGATTATTGTCGCTATCAACTATAATATAGTTCTTGGCATTATCTAGTTTATCATAATCTACTTCATCGGCACTCGCGATTTTTTTAATATGTATTAAATAAACATCATCGTACCTTCTAGGAGGTTGTAAAGTATAGAATAAATATATTAAGGCATCATCAGCATCTATATTTGCGGTATTTTGGATTATGTCTTTTTCTTCAAAACTATCAATAAATTTTTCGACATTAGGGTTAATTACTATATTATCATTGTTATCATTAGTTCCGAGAATACCATGTATTTCGCTATTAATTTCTTCAAATTTATTTCTAATTTTATCATAATTATCCTTGTGTATTGAGGGTAAATATGAAACGAGAGTGAGAAATGATGATATATGTGCCTTTCTAGATTTTAAATTATCATATTTATCCTCTATTGCTTTTATTACTTTCCCAATATCCTCGATATATTCCATATTATTTATTAGAATACGCGAATCACAATCATCGTATTTTCCAATTAATATTTTTTTCAAAACTGTTTTATCTAACTCTTTTTTGGAAATTATTTTGTGGATTATATTAATCTTACTAATATAATCGTCTGCCGTTTTTTCTGATACACCTTTTATTCCTGTTTTTTCTGCTCTGCTAATTAATTCTCCGTCATTCTTCTCAATTTTAATTACATCTTTTTGTACAGGAACATGCGGTAATATTTTTGGTTTCTCTTGTTTCTCTGGTTTCTCTTGTTTCTCTTGTTTCTCTTGTTTCTCTTGTTTCTCTGGTTTCTCTTCTTCTTTCTTAATTGCTTCTAGGGCGTCTTGAATTTCTTTTTTCTTTTTTTCACGATGTATTTTGGCATATTCGCGCTGTTTCTCTTTCAACTCATCTCCGCGCCGTTCTCTCATTTTTTTCGCCATTTCGTTTCTTCTCTTCCTCTGCTCCTCCGCTTTTTTTAATGCTAATATCGCTATATTCTTTTCCATGACACTTACTCTACTTACTCTACTTATTCCCTTATATTATAAATATAGTAGGTTTTTATATCATATCAATTTTTTATATTAAGAAAAATAATATGATAAATAATGTAGAATTTACATATACAGACCTTTATATAACTATTTATTGCGCGTTTACACCCTTGAAGATTTAAAATAGAATATATATATATAATGGACACTAACATATATAAAACCCTTGTTGAAACAGCATTTCAAAATGCGGAAAATAATATATCAAAAATTACAAATGATATTATTGCTATGGAAGGTATGTCTGGAACTAAAACAAGGCACTTTTATAATAATTTGCTAACACTAGAAAACGCAAAATATTTAGAAATAGGTACATGGAAAGGTAGTTCTGTATGTTCTGCTATGTGTGGAAATAAAGCCAAGATAATCTGTATAGATAATTGGAGTGAATTTGGAGGCCCTAAATCAGAATTTTTAGTTAATTTTGAAAAATTCAAGGGAGAAAATGATGCGACATTTATTGAAAACGACTGTTTCAATGTAGATGTTTCATCATTACCAAAATTTAATATCTATATGTATGATGGAAATCATACAAATGATAGTCATTATAAAGCATTATTACACTATTATAATTGTCTAGATGATGTATTTATTTTTATAGTAGATGATTGGAACTGGAAAGATGTTAGAGATGGAACATTTAACTCAATTAAAAAATTGAACTTAAAAATATTATACGAAAAAGAGATTAGATTAACATGGGATAATTCACACACTCTTCAACCTCTTGCGCAAGATACATGGTGGAATGGAATTTATGTCGCTATTTTACAGAAATAATCAGTATTTATATGTAAAAGATCTAAAATATCATAAATTATTTACATCACATATAATATTTTAGTTTTTATGAGAATTAATTAAAAATTTTATTAGATTTAATGCGGAAACATTACTATTTATATCATGATAATTAATTAAAAATTGTATTAGATTTAATGCGGAAACATTACTATTTATATCATGATAATTAATTAAAAATTTTATTAGTTTCAAAGCATCATCATCGGTATTATCATTCAAAGTATCAAATACGTTGCTTAAGTTTCCCTCAACAATATCTAATAGAGAATCATCTGTCTTTGTATTTGGATTATTTATTGTATTTTTAGATTCTTTTATATTCAAAGTATCAAATGCGTTGCTTAAGTTTCCCTCAACAATATCTAATAGAGAATCTTCTGTCTCTGTATTTGGATTATCTTGAAAATTTATAGTAAAACTTATATTACCATCTGAAAAGGAATATGGTTTATTATCTTTTAATAGCCATGTAGTAAAATAGTCTAAACTGAATTCTAAATTATACCCAACAATGTTTCCATCGCTTTTTATTGTCAAACTTATATAATATTTTGGTTCAATGCTATTTAACCTGTATGTTAAATAAATAATAGTATTGGGAGATGTTGCTGATTTATAAATGTATTGTAGGGGGGTCTCATTATGTAATGTATATACACCATTAATATTTTTTTTTTCATCTTTATTATTATCAGAATATTTAGTTTCACTTATAATTAATGCTTTATTATTCGTTTTAAGCATATTAAATATGTTATTGATAATTTCTATGCTTATCCTATGATACCTATGATAATCAGCAACACTACTTGCTTTTGTATCTGCTGCTGCTTCTGGTGTTGGTGCTGCTGCTTCTGGTGTTGGTGCTGCTGCTTCTGGTGCTGCTGGTGCTTCAAATGTGTTTTTTTCTACTATCATTGCTCCTGTTGATATTGTTGCTAGTCCTTCTTTTAATCGTTTTGTTATTTCTGCTACTGCTTCTGTTTCTGCTACTGTTTCTGTTTCTGCTGCTGCTTCTGGTGTTGGTGCTGCTGCTTCTGGTGCTGCTGGTGCTTCTGGTGTTGGTGCTGCTTCAAATGTGTTTTTTTCTACTATCATTGCTCCTGTTGATTGTGTTGCTAGTCCTTCTTTTAATCGTTTTGTTAGTTCTGCTGCTGATGCTTCTTTTACTTGTTGTTTTGCTGCTTCTTTTTTATCATTAAAATATTTTAAAATAATTTCATAATCTTTATTGTAATATAGTTTTGTAGAATCATCTTTATCTTGATTTTTTTTATCTATTATTTTTTCAAAATTTTCTAACTGACTTATTTCAGTTTCTCCATAAGTTTTTTTATAAATAAAAATTATATTAATATAATTAGATTTTTTATATTGATATAATATATTTTTTATATTATCACGTTTAGATACAATTATTATATCGTCATATTTTTTGTATATAATTTTCAATATATATTTTAGATTATATTTTCTATTTATTTTAAATTTTTTTATAATTTTGTTAGCATTGTCTATATAAATTATATAATTATTAAAACTTCTTAAACTTATATCTTCGTCCATATATTTTGCTTTTGCTTTTGCTTCGTCTTCCATTCTATAACCGACTTTATATCGTACTTGTATATAATCCGCAAAATTATCCACAGCAAATATATACTTCTCATTATTTTCTAAATTATTTATAATTTTTTCGTATATTTGTGAAGTTATAGCAGATTCTTGTTCAGTTCGGTTGAGAGGTGTAGAATCAAGAGAACTCGCTTCTGACGACGATGATTCTGATGTTGTTAAATCTGTTTCTTCACTAGTTGTTCTAGTATTAAAAGTATCAAAAACTTCTTTTAAGTTTTCCTCAACAATATCTAATAAAGAACTATCTACTTTATCTCGTATTGTTTTATCAGATTTAAAAGTATCAAAAATATCTATTAAGTTTTCCTCAACAATATGTAATAAAGATTCCTTTTCTCTATCTAAATTCTTATCAGACCAACTATTATCAGATTTAAAAGTATCAAAAACTTCTGTTAAGTTTCTATCGACAATATCACCTAACATATCACTGTGTGCTACTTTAGTATTAGAAGAGTTTTTTCTTCTTAATGGGCTACTTGGGCGGCTACGTGGGCTACTTGGGCGGCTACTTGGGCTACTTTGGCGCTCTTCTAATGCTTTTGCTGCGCCGTGTAATATATTTATCTTAACTTTAAAATATTCTTTAGTTTTTTTTTCTATAAATATTTCTTTCAAATTTTCAGACAAATTTTCAGAAGATATTACGAATCTCTTCATAAGAAGAGATTCGTTTTCATAACATTTATTATAATATATATTATATTTATGTTCATATATTTTATATAAAATATATAAAGATTCGTCCTTATAAATATAAATGCTATCATATAACTCGTATTTAAAAGTAATATTATAATAATTATATATGCAATCTGATAATCTACCAATACTAACGTCTTCACCAAACTCGCTTTCAGCACTCGAAATGCTATCAATTATATGTGTTTTAAATTCTGTGAAAAAAAATTGTGTTTTATTTACGTCTGCTGTATCTATCGGATATGTTACAGCAAAACTATTATCTTTGTCGTATGAATTTAATAATTTTATAATATTATTTGTTAATTTATCAAAAAATGTATTATATTTATTTAAAACAGTTTCTAAAACAGTAATTTTAGAAGTACCCTGGCCATTATCAACTAAATTATCTGCGCGTATATTAACAGCATTTCCTAAATTGTCGTCGTAATTATCTAATATTTTACTTTTATATTTTCCATCAATTTTTTTAATATTTTCAACTATATTCAAATAATAATAATAAATCCTATATAATATATATGATATAAAATTATTTTTTTTAACTGTATCCTTGCCTATATTATTTTTGATGAAAACTCTATATAATTTATTAAGGAATATTATGAAAAATGTTGTATTATCTGTTTTTTTATTAAAAAATATAGGTTGTTTTACATTATTAAAATTATTGCGAATTTCATTAGTAAGGTTATAGGAAAATATTGATTTGTTATTACTTAATAAAATTTCTATATTTTTATCATCGGAATCATTTATTTTTAATCTTTCTTTATTTATAAGTTCTGCTTTAATTTTCGCATCAGATATTATTTTATTTATTATAAAATCTTTTACTGTTATATCTCCTCCTTCTTTATGAATTTCATCAATTAAATTTTTTACATCAGATTTAAAAGTTCCTACATAAATTCTTTCTATAATTTCATTTATATATTCATCTGCCAAATAATTAATAAAGTTTTCAACATCTGATTTTCCAACAACTAAAAACTGTTTACCATTTACATAATGAAAATAATCTGATGTTATTTGAGTTATAGATAAATTTTTTATTTCATTTATTTCATCTATTTTAGCAGTTATTACTAATTTTCTATCTTTTGATGTAGTAGTAGATTTATCCATTGAATCAAAAAAATTTTTTAAACTGTTAGAAATTTTACTTGAATTTTTTAAAACATTAAGAATTGCATTTAACTTTTGTATATCATCATCTGATATATATTTTTGTTTATATAAATCATATTTTGTCATAATATTAAAATTAAAATCAGATAACTGTATAAATTTAAAAATATTAAATTTAATTTTATTTAACTCACTCTCATCAAATTTATTATTATTAGTAGCATTTAATAATAGTATATATGATAATATATCAGATTTTTCAATATTTATTTTTCCTTCTATATTACCTTCTGCGCTTAAACCTTCAATTAATTTTTCTTCAAAATTTTTTTTAGCGCTAGTTATATTTTGCGTCATTCATTAATATAATATAATATTATAATTTATAATTAATATAATTCATTTAATTTATCTAATGCTGATTTATATAATGTGTTATATTCTTCATCAGTACCATCTATCTCATCATATTCATTTTTTATAGCATCACCAGCGTCATCTTCTGTAATTGAAAATATTGTCAAAAAATCTTCTAATTCATCATCAGAATATTTTGTTATTTTATTATTTCTTTTGTATATAATATTATAAAATTTCGAAAACTTCGTTATATCAAAATTTGTTGGTATTGAATTATTATTCTTAATATAAACTTTAAATGATTTATCGGTTTTTACTATTACAAAATGGTTCATTCCAGGTAATGTTTTAAATTTGTCATAGACATCAGTAATATTTATACTATATTTATTAAATACATATATATGTTTATCGTCATTTAAAATAGATTTATATGTTATATCATCATCGTCGACACCATCAATATAATCTGATACATCTATATTAATAACAAATTCTATATAAGGAGTAGTATCTTCTTCTGTTTTACCAGGAATATCATATATTCGCAATTCAACGTTATCTATAGTTTTATTTGCGCCACCGCGTATATTTTTTTGCGAATAAACACCTCTATATTTTTTTATAGGATAATATTTATTTTTATCTTTAATATACTTTTTATTATTTCCGTCTAAATATATATATTTCCTAACACCAGAAACATAATCTATATGCGAACGTGCGTACATAATATATTATCTATTATAATATAATAATATAATAATATAATAATATAATAATATTCATAAATTTATAAATTCATAAAAATAAGATATCTTAATGTAAAGATTATTATAAACCCAGTGGTTTAATCCATATAGGAACACAAATATTATCATTTTTAACAGTATGTGAAAAGAAACAATTACATTTAAAATTACAATATTTACTTCTGATTGGTTTCGTCAGGGTAATATTCTCAACATTAGAAGATAATAATAGACCACGCGTTTGTTTTTTAAAATAAGGATTTAACCCGCCAATATATATAGCGTGTATGAAAGATATATATACTATCAGGGATATGATATTTAGCATTATTATATATAAATAAAATTATATATTTATATATAAATATGCCAACAAAAACTCAAAAAACATATTTTATAATGACAAACAGTAAGGGAGATTATGGATGTATTACCTTTACTGATTACGAAATGTATAAACAATGTTTAGATACTTACGATAAACTAGGGTGGATAGATGGATAATATAACATAGGGTATGCTTAAAATATATTATTTATATAGAATATGGTTGTAAATATTGATAATGATAAAAAGGAGAGGACTATATCAAATATACTTAAAAATAATAAATTAACTCACAATTTCTCGAAGGCGTGGGGAAAGAAGAGCAATACGTATTTAAATGTTGGCGAATGTATGAAATATATTAGAGAATATAAAAAATATAAAAAGGGATTAGTGGATTACATTATAAATCCTAAAACAGGAGAAAAGATAGGAAGAGGGGTAGAAAAACAAACCAAAAACCGATTGCTACATATGTATGAAAATTGTATTATAAAATTGTTTTCCGAATCTAATAAAAATACTATATCTTCGCAGCAGAAAGATAATAACAATTCTAAAAATGATAAATTGACAAAAACGACCATATCTCCTATTCCCGAATTATCAAAAGAATCCTCTATACAATCCGAATTAGTTATTAAAGAATTATCGGACGGAACTTTTAATATTAGAAAGATAAGAAAGTATTTTGGGAAAAACTATTTATTAGAGATAAAGGATGAAAAATCATCTAAAAATATGAAAGAGTATGATTTAATAACTATTAAAATTTTCGCGAAAAAGGGTCTAGGAGTTAAAATAGTAGATATCAAAATACCTAAAATATTTAATAAAGGTACTAGTAAAGAGAAACATATTTACGAACATTCTTCGAGCAAAAAATCATCTTATTTATACGAAATAAAGGATGTCATAAAAATAATATTAAAAATGGCCGAAAAAAATAGAATATTTTACAAGTTAGGTATGCATTCGGCATTTAAGAAATATAGTTTTGCGCATTTTACATTAAATGAGTATGAAGATTTTGTAAAATTATTATTTACTGAATAAATTATTTTTTTATCTATTATAATAAGAATGACATCTATATCATCAACTCGCAAATCTAGCATAACAATGGATAAAGCGAATATATTGAATGAAAAACAGTGCAAGAAGTTTATATCGGATTATAAGGATTACATAAACGGCAAGATATCTCAAATTAAACATCCGAAAACTAATAAGATAATAAGAGATGCCGCTAAAGTGAAATATCTGTATAATAAATGTGTTGAAAAATATGATATAAAGACATCTATGTCTCCAGCGAGTGTATCTAAACTTACTAAACTCGGTTTTAAATCGTTTTCGCCTGACAAGAAGACAAAAAACTCGAAATCGATAGATTATGAGAAGGAGATAAGAGTTTTAACTAACATAGACATAAGAGATATATTAAATTTGCCGAATGAAACATATAAAAATAATCGCGCATTAATAAAAAGTATATTCAAAGTTCCTATAAGTGAAAAGAAGGGGCTTGAAGTATTAAAAAGATATTTAAATGACCCGAATAATAATTCCGGCGATATTATGATGTATCGAGAATATGTTAGTGAAATAGTAAAATTAATTCCAATATATGACCCGTTTATGAAAAAGAAGGATTTTAAAATATACTTGTTTAAATATTTCAATCCAAATATTGAAACTAGTAGAGAAAGAATGTATTATTTTATAGAATATTGCCAAAAAGTACATTTCTCCGCAATAGTCCAAGATTCGAGAAATATGAATATGGGTAATTTAGTGTATAATGATAATTATACTGCTGTAACCACGGCATCTGGTTTCTACACAAGATTAGAGCAAAATAAATATACTTATTACTCGTTCTATTATTGTTCTAAAATAATATTAGAGAATATTAATTCTGACACTGAATTAATAAGGGATTTCGCTATAACAAAGTTAATGATGAAAAATCTTGTAGATAAAAACTTTTTAATTGAAGACCCGAATGTTTCATTATCATTCAGTACAAGCAGCAGTAGTTCAAAGAGCGATGATATGACTAAAAAAGATTCTTCTATGAATACGGCATATAATCAATTAGGTAGAATAGAGTTTGTTAAATACATTATGAATAATGGAGAAAATCCTAAAACGATTAATAATTCGGATCCTTATTTGGGAGTTAAATGGGAAAAATTATCAATAAATAAACTTAAAATGGTTGTTAAAATATCTAATGTATTAAATGGAAAGGTATTCACATACGCCTTTTATTCGAAAAGTTTATATAAGGATTGGAAAAATTCTATAAGAAATAGGAAACCTTTTATTAATCCTATTACTAGAATACCATTTACTAATGAAGACGAAAATGCTATATTAAATGTTTTGGAACAAAAATATCCTATTATTAGAAAACCTACGGATAGACCAATTGGGAGATATGATATACATTATCAAAACATAGAGTCTGTTCGTATAAATGATATATATTTTTGGAGACTTAATATATGGTTTAATATAGGAACACGAGAACGCACCAATCTTATTAAAATATTTTCTGTAAATATAATTGCGGACCTACCTATATATCATGCTGAAGGAAGAGATGTTGAATTTCATCTAGCATTTTTATTTGAAAATATAGATAAATTGAAAAATGAGAATAAAATTATAAGTAAAAAGATACCATTTAAATTACATCCTGCCTTCGCCAAGTATTATAATTCCTATATAACAACTGAAACACAATACAGGGACTTTTTCACCTTAATTTCTCGCTCTGTTTAAGGGATAGATTATGATGTTTATAGAGCGTTTTTAATTTTATTGAAGAAATCGATGTATTGTTCTAGATTTTCGAGTGTTTTATTATGATACTCTACTAATACATCTAATGGTTTTATCGGCATACTTTTACCGAATAATTTTTTGTTTCGCATGAGATAATTGATATTCTCAAATAATATTTGCGGAATATACGCGGCATCTATATCTTGATTTGCGAAACTCAATGGTACTCTAATATATATTAAGGGAACTAATATATTTTCTTGGTCAGGTATTATATGGATGTATTGGAATACCATTGTAATATGATTGTATTCTGGCAATGTATGATATGACATATCGCGTCTTCCTTCGCCGTATGTAGGTCTTTGTAATCGCGGATACATAGATAACATAGCACTCATTATATTTTCTTTATCTTCCTCTGTAAATGGTTTTCTATTGTAGGGATTTATAAAGGGTCTTCTTTCGAGTGGAGGACTTTTTACGGAATTTCTCCAAAATAGATAAAGAGTTCTGGCATAAAAAGCGTGCCTATATGTTTTACCATTTATAACCGACGGTATCGATATAACTTTTTTAAGTTTATTTACGGACATATCTTTCCATTCGTCGCCGGAGAGGTCTGTATCATTCATATTGTTTTGTAAAATATCTGCTAATAATTCTTCTTTTGTTTTTTTATATCTTTCAATATTCGCTTTAGATTGGTAATGAGTATGACCGCTAGAAGAACTTCTGGGAGTTCCTGACCAATCCGGCGATTTACTTACAGATATTGAACCATCTCTATAATGTAATGGTATATTTTTAGTGATAAGCGCATCTAATAAAAATATACTTTTATTTACGGAGTTAATAACAACATGATTATTAATAATATTATCTCTGATAATAACGTGAATAAATTGAACTGCCAAATATTTCTCTATATTATTATCTAATGTTCTAATAATATCTTCGCCATTTCTATTATGTTCAGAATACATAATGATATTAGTAAATAAGGTATATGGTGATAATTCTGCTGGAAGTTTTCTAATTTCGTTAGGATTTCTATAAAGGGTATTTATCCACATACTTTTTATTTTCTTGCCAGTATTTTTCATAGAATTAATTATATTAGGGCGCATTGTTGAGGCAACTTCGTCAATTCTAAAAGGGTTGTAAGTATAACCATGTTCCCATCTATATTGTCTTGATAAAATATCCGCAGAAAAAGTATTATTAGTATATATATCGCTAATAATAGTGTTAATTTCTTCCAAAATCTTATAATACGCATTAACATATTTATTTTGTTCTACAGAAGCCGTGCGATTAACTTCAAGATATTCTTTCAACTTATATAATCCATTTTCGAATATTATTGGTTTAGCGAAAAGAGACGCAATCAATTGTCTATTTTGCGCGAGAGTATTTAGAGGCATATATATAATGTCTTGAACCTTTGTATAAGAATCTAAAAGGATTTCGTTATCACCTGAATTCGACGAAGATTTAGATTTAGAAGATTTAGAAGAATATGATAACCCTTCGAACTCATAGTTATGCTTACATTTATCATATATAAATTTAATTCTATCGGCGTCATTAAGAGGTTTGTTGGTTTTCGGATTATTTATCTTTGATATCTTGCCATTTCTATATTCCTTATAATCTTTAATAAATGCCTCGCATTGTTTCTCTGACAAATTATTATTTTTATCTTTTTTAAATGCCAATATTTTAGAACTGGAAGACATATTCTAATAATATAAGATATTATTATTAGAATTGTTCTAATATTTAGTTATATGGAAAAAAATTGACGATTATGTATTGTATAATTTATACAACTATGTCAAAGATGTACATCGTTCCTGCCGTCGCCAACGTCGCCAACGTCGCCTTCCTAGTAATTTTCTTGAATGTCGCTGCCGTTAATACAGAGGCACGCATTCATCGTACGAGTAGCAGGGGTAGTCGTACTCACTGTGATTATAACTGGGTCAGGAATCTCGAAAAAGATAGAGATGAGTTGAAGAGTCGCCTTGAGTACACGAAGAATAGTAATACAGATTTGGAAATTATTCTTACGCGTAATAATTGCGATGCCGGGCATATGTTCAGGTATAATAAGGAGAACGGATATAATATCAAATGTATTCCTTGTCCGGCGAATCATTACAGGACCGCAACAAATACTACTTGTTATCATTGCCCCGAAGGTTTCTATTCGACTCCTGGTTCCTCCGAATGTAAGAAGGCGAAGACTAATACCAGTGATGTTCATACGCTTTGTAATCAGGGAAGTATTGTAGGGAATAATAAGTTTGGTTATCATCTCGCAAGTTGTATTTCGTGCCAATCGTTGAATAAACGCGGTTATATGCCTTATCCCAATAATCACGATACGTGTATGACATGCCCTAGAGGTGGTGTTGTAAATGTTCAGGGAACTCGTTGTAATATGTGCCCCGTAGGATATTTTGAGAAGGATAATGAATGCCTACAGTGTGATATTGGAACATACAGTGATAAGGAAGGGATGACAGAGTGTAAGGTATGTAATAATAAGAATGCTCTGGCGTACTCTTCAATTGGTGGAAATAATTGTGAGGATAGCATCTTTCATGATATCGCAAAGTCATTTAATAACAATATTATCAACATTGATGGTATATTGAAACCTGTTGTAGCAATTGCTCATGGTGGTACCGCGTTTCTCTTTAATAATGAAAAAGTTATTAAAGGGAGTACGCCGCTATTAATGATAGCAGTTGTAGTAGGAAGCCTATGGTTTAATTGCTAAATTACTAGGAAAAACAAAAACAAAACCAAAAATCTAAAATATATGTTAATGACAACAACTATATATATTTTTATATTTTTTATTCGCATGATAAGAGAGATAGATTTGTTATAATTTTTATAATATTATTGAAAAATTGATTATATAGTTAGTATTATTTTTTACACTAATGACAAAGATGTCTTCTTCAGTTGTTATCATCGCCTTCTCTACCATCATTGTTAGTGCGAACATTGGTTATGTCGATGCTCGCATTCACAAAATGAAATTTGCTACTACATGTCATTGTGCTATAACAGTATCGAGAGAAAGAGATGATGCGTATAGAAAATTTAATGACGCGGTTAGTGTTTCAGAAAATATCATAACTATGAATAATTGCCTTCCCGGCAGCGAGTTCAAGTATGATAATTATGATAATGAAATCAATAATTACAAAATAGATTGCGTGAAGTGTTCGGCGAATTATTACAGAACTGCTCTTAACACGTCGTGTATCAGATGTCCCGTAGGTTTCTATTCGCGCGAAGGAGACGCTGAATGTACAAAGGCGAAATCTAATACTAGTGATATTCATACATTGTGTAAAAAGGGACATATCGTAGGAAATGATAAATTCGCCGAATATAAGGACAGTTGTTTCGACTGTAATCCGGATAAAAAAGAGTATATGCCGTATGATAATAATCACGACGAATGTTTTAAGTGTCCGGCGGGAAGTATTGTTGATGATAAGGGGCGCACGTGCTCGGAATGTCCTATGGGATATTATGAGAAGGATAATAAATGTATCCAGTGCGATATTGGTACGTATGCTGATAAGAGCGGTAGCGCCGAATGTAAGATTTGTAATAATGAATATGCGTTGGCTGAATCTTCTATTGGCGCATATACATGCGATAATAGCGTGTTCTATGATTTAACTGAATATGTTAAGAAAAATCTCGTTAATATGGATACGCTATTGAAACCCTTGGCTTATACGGCGAATATTGGCGTTGCCGCGATTAGCAATAATCGCCGCGAACTAGAATTTATCATACCATTCCTATCAATCGCATATATGTTGAGTTGCTTTTAGAGATGAGATATTCTGATATTATGATATTCTGATATGTTAATGCGCATGATATGTATTATATATTTTTATATTCAAAATTTTTATATTTTTTTCTATTCTAATGTATTTATCCATTCTCCGTTTAGGTATTGTACGCAGTTTTTATTATTACCACGATATAACATTATCCATATTGAACAATTTCCGGAACCACATATAACATATTTTGATTTTGACATAATTATGGTTATCGCGAGATAATTCATTGAATATTCATAATTATTTGAACTAATTAGTCGGTCTACAGTATTACAAGTATTTTTCATATGTCTTATTTCATCTTTAAAATAAAAGGAATTATTTGGGTATATGGATGTCATAAACTCTATAAATTCTGTTTCGTCGCTTTGTATTAAAAATAATGTATTAGGATTTCTTTTTAATATTTCGCTAGAATATTTTAAGTATTCGTCGTAAGGACTTAATTTCGTTTCAGTAATTTTATCATTTCCTCTATAAAATAGAACGCATATATTTTCATAATTTAAATTGTATTTAGATTCAATATGTGCCATGATATTAAATATGTTAGTAGAAGGATAAAAATATTTTTTAATTAATGGAATTATTTTGTAATAATCTAGAGTTGTATAATTTTCAAATTGTAAATTATGGTCATATTCTTCTACATTCGGTATATCAATATTAACACCCATATTTTCATAGTTTTCAAAATAATCAAATGTAATATCACTATGTAATTTATTTCGTGGTTTATACCATAAGAATTGTTGGGAAGAATCTATTATATCTGGTAATTTTTTATATGATACTATATACTTTGATATCAAATGTAATCTCACAGAGGCGCAAGAAAAGAAACCATAATTATGCGTTATTTTGAGCATAAAATGGAGATATTATTAAATATATAAGTATTATAATAATACATATTCTTATATAATATGTATTTAATCGCGTATATATAATATATATAAGTAAATAAGTTATTCTATATAAAATGTCTGAACTAGGATTTATTATATTGAGACATGTAAATAACGAATTATCAAATAATTATTGGAGGCATTGTATAGAATGTATAAGAAAATTTTATCCGGAAAATAAGATTCTTATAATAGATGACAATAGCGACCCTAATTTTTTAACAAATGAAACGTATAATAATACGACGATTATTAAGAGCGAATATCCTAAAAGAGGCGAATTATTACCTTACTATTACTATTTAAATAATAAATTATTTGATGTAGCAGTAATAATTCACGATTCTATATTTATAAATTCCTATATAGATTTTACGGTAGATAAATATAAAATAATATGGGAATTTGAACATGACTGGGATCAGATATATGATGAAAGGAGGATGATTAATGCTTTTAATAATTTAGAACTAAGAATATTTTATGAAAATAAGCATTTGTGGAAAGGTTGCTTCGGATGTATGTCGGTAATTACTCACGATTATTTAACATTTATAAACAGCAAGTATAAAATTAGCATACTGCTAGATTACGTATTAGACCGTTATAATCGCTGTAGTTTTGAACGTGTAATAGCGTGTATATTACAAAAGGAGCAGGTAAACGCATCATTATTGGGAAATATACATAAATACTGCGAATGGGGTATTCCTTATCATGATATATGTAAGTTAAAACATCTTCCTATAATAAAATGCTGGAGTGGCAGATAATTCCCTAGGATAAAAACAGATTTATTTCATTTTTATAGATTTTATAGCGTCGCCATAATATATCTCTGACTATATTTTTTAAATTATCAGGATAATAAATATCTAGCGCGGTTTCTATATTTTTTAATTTATTTTTCATATCTGTAATAGATTCTGAATTACTACTTAATAAATCCATATGTTCTGAATTAGCCATACATTCTATTATAATCCTATTATAACTATTGTTATTGCGAGCAGTATAAAAATCATTACAATATTTAATATGCTCTTCTAAAAACTCCGAATACTCTTTGATAATATTTATGATATCTGGATATATGCGGTTATTATTATACTGTAGTAATATAGCAGCGGCTATTTCATAAGTACCATAAGGAAACGCATTATATCTATATCTATAAGAAGATGTCATAATTATTATCTAATATATATATCCATTATATATCCAATATATATCAAACCAAAAAATCTTAAAAATATACTTTTAAAATTTGAGTACATAACTTTTTTATTTTAGAAATTTCTAGAAAACTTTTGAAACTTTAGAAAAATAAAAGTTATGTACTCAAATTTTATTTTATAAAAATTAAAAAGTTCAGTTTAAAAATATTCCCTTAAATACCGCGGAGACATCTAGAGCATTTTTTCAAATTCTTCTAAATTCAGTATAATGACTCCTAATTCTCTCGCTTTAATTATTTTGGCAGTATTTTCATTTTTATCTTTGACAATTAAATAACTAGTATTTTTAGATACACTGGTAGTTATTTTTCCACCATTATCAGTTATCTTTTTTTCATAGTCTTTGTTTCTAAATCCTGAAAATATAAATGTTTTATCTTTAAAATTAGTATTAATATCTGCGACAACGGCATTTGCCGGCAATTTTTTATCACCCTTACATTTAAACCCTAGATTATCATAAAACTCGTAGTATTTCGGGAGATTTTCTATAAATAGTTCTGCGCTTGTTTTCGCAATTCCATTAATTTTTACAAGGTCAGACGCTTTTAATTTAAGCGCCTTGTTTCGAGCGATCTTTGTATTATCTAGTATTTCTGGATGTATATCAGTAATACTTTTAATTTTTTTTAAACCGAAACCGCGCCCCATAATATTGGAGGCGTCCATAAGAACATTACAATCTACATCCTTAATTTTCTTTAACGCATTAAGAATATTATCGGCACTTTTATTCTTAAACCCTTCAATATTTAGCAGTTCTTCTTTTGTAATATTAATTATTTTATTTATAGTATCATAGCCAGCATTATATATTTTCGCTATATTTCCGGGACCCATATAATCTATTTCTATAGTTTTCATAAAATATATTATGTTTTTAATATCATATTTACTATTTTTATTACCATCATCTATCATAATAATATCTACATGCGTATCATTCCATTTATAATTAACATCAACAATTCCGGGCAGACTAGGTTTTCCAGAAGCGGATTTAGATAATACTGAATTAATATGAGGTATAACATTACCAGAACGAATAATTATAATGCGAGAACCAGGGCCTATCACATTTTTCTCTATAAATCCGGCATTAAATCCGGTCGCCTGTTTAATTTTCACATCATCTAAAGTAATTTCATCAAACTTAACAATAGGTTTCATGTACTTATCTTTTGATACATTCCATTCAACTTCGCGAACTATTACTTCAACTTGTTCTAGTGTATGAATAGATTTGAAGGCGAATGAATGTGTCGGGTTCTTCCCCTTTTCAATTTCATAATTTTTGCTGATATCATTAATTACAATACCATCTATAATATACTTATTGTTTCTAGATTTTTGAAGATTTTCTGATAAAATATTTAGATTAATATTATCATTTATAGTATGATTTACTATTAAAAAGTTCATTTTTTTAAGGATATCTAAACCATTTTTAAGTTTCGGTTCAATTAAGGTATAACATACAAAATCGATAGCGTTTAATACAGTTTTATTAAGATTTTTTGAATTAATTGCGCCAGATACAGTATTTCGCGGATTTGCACCATTATTTCCTTCTAATTTAAGTTTTTCCCAATTATCTTTTGAAATAATTAGTTCGCCTCTAATTGCGAGGTAATCGTAAGATATGTTATTGACGCTGGGAAATCCATTTATATATGTAAGCAAATGAGTGATATCTTGTCCTTCTGTACCATTACCGCGCGTATATAATTTAATATCGAAATTTTTTTTACCAATTTTATTATATACTATAAGACAACTAACCCCATCGAGTTTGTCGCTGATTACATAAGGGCCAGCGTATTGTTTTTTATATTTTGTTATTTCTTCTTCGCTATCCTTAATTTTATTTTGAGACCCCATATAATAAGGAAGAACAACCTTGTTATCAACATCGGCGCCTACGCGTTTCAAATAAGGGTCTTTTGGATATTTTTTGCGAATATAATCTTTAATTATATCATATATATCATCTTTTAAGATAGATTTATCACCATTAAAGAAGGCATCGTCCGCTTTAATAAGTAATGCTATAATATCTTTTTTTTTATTATTATTTATAAACCCTTGTGGATCCGAATTAATAGATGCAAAGTCAAAATTCATAATATATCCTACTATAATAATACAATCATTTTTTAACACAATATATATAATATTTATTTAGATTTTTTGATTATTGAACGATTCGCTACGGTACTCAATGTTATTAATCTATTCATATATATATTTCTCATTTTTATAAAATGCGTGCTCCATAATTTATCTTTACCCGCTGCCATAATATATTCTATTATATTTATATATTATTACTATGAAAATACACGATAAAAATACACAACACAATGTCTAACAGGAAATCCTGATATATCAGTAAATAGCATTAATACGAATAATAATAATATTAATGCTGGAACAGGTACAATAACAGCAACGTCTTTTATTGGAAACGCAACTGGTCTTTCTGGTAATCCTAATATATCAGTAAATAGCATAACCTCCTCTTCTTTTGTACGAGGTTATGGTTTTAGTTTAAGGTGGGATGGAGCCTGGTTTAGAATTAGAGATGGTGGAGACAATGGTCATTTGAATGTTGCTGTTAATGAATTATATGCACATGCTACTATACACGGAAGCATAACAGGCAATGCTAATTATGCCAATAGTGCTGGTAGTGCTAATAATGCTATAAGTAGATTTACTGGAGATCCAAGAGGCATGAATTTAAATGAAGGACAGCATTTACCTACATATTTAGGATTTGGTGCCACATATTGGCATAATCAAAATTATGCTTACATTCAAACACTTCATATACATGGTGATCAACCTGCGTTTAGTCTGTATATAGTTAGTGGTAATGCGTGGGTTAGAATGTATTACAATGGCGGTTTAGCAATGAATACAGGATGGACACAAGGTAGTGATTTGCGAATCAAATTTGATATTAATAAAATTGAAGATATTGAATGTTTATCTATAATACGTAATATTAGCATGTATAAATATAAATTAAAAGAGTCAAGACAACAAAAAAAATATGGAAACTTTATGAATTATGGTTTTATTGCACAGGATGTATTAAATTATTTACCACAATCAGTTTCAGCATATAAATCTAGTATCCCTTCTATACATAAATCGTGTACTATTATAGATGACATTCTCGAATTGGATGATATTGATGATTATACTGATAAGCACGGTAATATCTTTAAATACGAATATGAAGCAAAAATAGATGATATATTAGATTTGGTATTGTACGGCGATTTACCTAGAGATGATAAAGAAGGTCTTAAATTACGAATAACACAGGTTATTACAAATAAAAAATTCAGAATAGCAAAATTGGATAAAGAAATAGATTATACGAAGAAATGGTTTGTATATGGAAATATTGTGGACGATTTGTTATCATTAGAACATAGTATGATTCATAATGTGGGAATAGGTGCGATTAAATGTATTGACAAAGAAGTTACCAATCTTAAAAATGAAATTGATTTACTAAAAGAAGAAAATCAAATATTAAAAAATAAATTGAATATATTATCAAATCATATAGGAATTGGAAATCTATTTTAGAATTATTTTAGGCAAATATTCAAATAATTCTTCTAAATTTGTATAAACTATATTAATTTCTTCATTATTTATATGTAATATTTCGCCATTTATTTTATCAGGAAAATCTCTTAATTCTTTTCTATATTTTAATATTCTAGCCTTCTTTTCGTCGTCTATATTTACATCAGGAACGCTGAAATAAAAGTCTGTTTTTAATAAAAGTTCATCTCTTTTTTTTCTAATACCATTTATTTTTTCAATCAATAAATTTTTTCTATTATTTAATATAGATTCTTGATATTCTTGGATTACTTTGTTTCGTTTTTCTTCAGTTAATCCATCTAAATATTTTTGATATTCTTCACTATATACTATTTTGCTAAAATCAATACTCATTTTATATATAGATATATTTTTAATTAATAAATATTAACATTAAGATAATCAGGTGGGTTGCCAATATTAACATCAATTATGCATCTATTCCCTCCCCAAGGGTCCCAGTTTTGATAAACGCTAATATTACCACCGCCAGAAATAGTATGTGTTGAAAATGTGTTACTATTCTGATCGTACATAGCACAAAAAAATCCCCAAACAAAAGATTTACTATCTCCCGAACTAACACCAAACATCCAGCGCCATTGTAGTCCCGGTCGATAATATTCACTTATTACAAGATTAGTCTGTATCATAAATCTAGAACCAGAACCCCAATTGCTTTCTCTATACACATGTAATACAGAGTAACTTTTTCTCCATGTATCAGAATAAATATTTGCTGCGGTTATTGTACCTGTTCCAGCATTAAAAGACGTTGCTGTTATACTACTACTAGATATAATTTGACCAGAAATTAGAGAACCTTCTATTTTAGTATTACCATTTACATGTAATAATTCGGTTGGATTAGTCCTACCTATTCCCACATTACCATAGTCTGGATTCATATTTTTAAGATATATATATGGGTGAGCAGGAAGACCACTTGCGTTAGCGCTAAAAGTTGCTGCGGTTATTGTACCTGTTCCAGCATTAATATTATTATTATTCGTATTTATACTACTTACTGATATATCAGGATTTCCTGTTAGACCAGTTGCGTTAAAAGCACCGCTAAAAGCACCGCTAAAAGTTGCTGCGGTTATTGTACCTGTTCCAGCATTAATACTATGATTATTAGTATTTATACTACTTACTGATATATGAGGATTTCCTGTTAGATTTCCGGCAGTTGTAGCATTTGTGGCATTTGTGGCATTTGTAGCATTTGTGGCATTTGTGGCATTTGTAGCATTTGTGGCATTTGTAGCATTTGTAGCAGTAGTAGCGGTAGTAGCATTACCGCTTAAATTTCCGCTAAAAGTTGCCGCTGTTATTGTACCTGTACTATTAATACTCGCAATAACACCGTCGCTGCCATTCCTAAATTCAATAGGTGTAGCACCATGTCCTCTTAAATAGGTTGTAGCATTAGGTGCAAAATATATTCTAGCATTATTATTAGCACATGAATGCCAAGTATTATTTGCTAATTTAATTACTCCACTTGTTGTTATACTACTTACTGATATGCTAGGATTTCCCGAAAGACCAGTAGCATTACCGGTTACATTACCGGTTACATTACCGGTTAAAGCGCCGATAAAAGTTGCTGCGGTTATTGTGCCTGAACCAGCGCTAATACTATTATTATTCGTATTAATGCTAGTTACAGAAATACTAGGATTTCCCGAAAGACCAGTAGCATTACCGGTTACATTACCGGTTAAAGCGCCGATAAAAGTTGCTGCGGTTATTGTGCCTGAACCAGCGCTAATACTATTATTATTCGTATTAATGCTAGTTACAGAAATACTAGGATTTCCCGAAAGACCAGTAGCATTACCGGTTACATTACCGGTTAAATTTCCGATAAAAGAAGACACTAAAGCAGACCCATTCCAAGTTAAAGTAGCAGCATCTGTAATTGCCGCGGTACCATTCCCTCCTATTAATATTCTCCCTGATGTAAAACTGCTCCTACCAGTACCGCCTCTTACGACCGGCAAAATGCCTGTGGTGATATTATCAGTACCTATATGAGTTATATTAGAGCCTGCGCCAGTTATATTAGTCGCCGCTAAAGTATTTGTAGTATTATTCCAAGTTAAATTGGGCGATAATATTGGAGGGTTTGTACCATTGCCTACAAGTAATCGCGTTTCTGCTAATATATTTAATCCCGTGCCGCCTCTTACGACCGGCAAAATGCCTGTGGTGATATTATCAGTACCTATATGAGTTATATTAGAGCCTGCGCCAGTTATATTAGTCGCCGCTAAAGTATTTGTAGTATTATTCCAAGTTAAATTCGGTGATAATATTGGAGGGTTTGTACCATTGCCTACAAGTAATCGCGTTTCTGCTAATATATTTAATCCCGTGCCGCCTCTTACGACCGGCAAAATGCCTGTTGTGATATTATCAGTACCTATATGAGTTATATTAGAACCTGCGCCAGTTATATTAGTCGCCGCTAAAGTATTTGTAGTATTATTCCAAGTTAAATTCGGTGATAATATTGGAGGGTTTGTACCATTGCCTACAAGTAATCGCGTTTCTGCTAATATATTTAATCCCGTACCACCTCTTACGACAGGTAGAATGCCTGTTGTGATATTATCAGTACCTATATGAGTTATATTAGAGTCTGCGCCAGTTATATTAGTCGCCGCTAAAGTATTTGTAGTATTATTCCAAGTTAAATTCGGTGATAATATTGGAGGGTTTGTACCATTTCCAACAAGTAATTGCGAATCCGCTAATATATTTAATCCCGTGCCGCCTCTTATTACAGGTAGGATGCCTGTGGTGATATTATCTGTACCTATATGAGTTATATTAGAGCCTGCGCCAGTTATATTAGTCGCTGCTAAAGTACTTGTAGAACTATTCCAAATTAATCCTGGAAAACTTTTTATTGGATTTATTCCATCACCTATCAATAATTGATCCGGTGTTAAAGTCTCTACACCTGTACCGCCTCGGCTAACGATTAGTGTTCCGCTTGCTATATTATTAGCATTCATATTTGTAATAGGGTCTCCGTCACCTGTTATAGTCCCCGATACTCTAATATTACCAGAAACTACTATTTTATCAGTAATATTCGTAGTTGTTCCTACTCCTACGTTTCCAACATTTGTTATATTAAAAACAGTAGAACCCGTCGAGTTTATTACATTAAATATATTGTTAGTATTTTCTGGTTGAGTTTGCATTATAGTTAAAGTGGAATTTGTAGTACCTCCATACATAACATCTAATCTTTCCGTAGTATATACATCAGTATTTAAAGTTGTTGTAGAACCATGTATTGTTAAATTACAATTAACAATTAAATTAGAATTAACAATTAAATTACCATCATATACATCATTGATAATAAATTTATTTTCCCCACCTTGCGCTATGTAATCGAGTGTTAAATCAGTTATTCTCTTTGAAATTATATTGCTAGTATGCTCTAAATAATTAGATTGGTAATAATCGTTGCTATCTATGCGCTGTTTAATATTGTAATTAATATTTTCTAATTTATCAAATTCGTTTGAAGTTATTCCATTAATACTTTCTGTAAATTTTACGCGACCATAAATATCCAATTCGCATACTGGGTCAGTTTTCCCAATACCAACATTTCTTAAATAATATACATGAGTATTGGAAGTATTATAAGTCCATTGGGCACCTTCATTTATTTTTATAGGATTTAGTAGATGATATTTTAATTTTAGAGTAGGTGATAAATTATATCTCGCTTCTACTGGAATATATTTTCCAAATTTAGGAATTATTTGACTATTAGTGCTCGTTAAATTAATACTATACTCGCCTTTTAATATTATATTGCTATAATTATTAATATCAGTTAATGTAGGAACTGGAAATGTTATATTATATGCGTCTAAAAATGGGAAAGAATTTGACGTAATTGATAAAGTTTTTGTATTATAATTCGTTATATCTGGCGCTTTTATAACAGATTCGACGCCATATATAAAGAATTCGTCAAAACTCAAGACATTTTCTTTGCCAATAAGAACATTAACAACTAACCCAAAGTGATTATAATATTGATTTGTATTAGAAAAATATTGAGACATATCAGTGTGAGTATATAATAGGTCTGTATATTTGGCATTTTCTTTATTAACTAAAAGATTCCATGATGTACCATTGGTAGAACCATATAATCTGAAGTGTCGTGGTGCTCTATTTAAAAATCCGCTAATTTGTTTTATTACAAAACTTTTAATTTTAATAGAAACGGGCAGTTTAAGGACAATCCAGTCGCCATTATAATCATTAACTAGATTAGAAGTACTATATGTCATTTTATTAAATATACCAGATGATGAATAGTAATTATTTGCTCTCCAAGTGCTTTGATTATTTAATATAGAATTTTCATTAAAGCATCTGAATGGTTCAAAATTCGAAGTATAAGAACTATATGATATATTATATAGACCGTTTCCGTATAAACTAAAACAACCAAAATAAGGTAGCATTTGTGGTATAGTTATGTTTGTTGTTAGATCACTAGAACCTAACCCTAATCTTCCATTCGCAGGATTTCCGCATATCCAAACCTTGCCCGAGATATTTGTAAATAATGTATGATTATTGCCGATAATGATAGATAATATTTGATTTGGATAAAATGACTGTGATATATCACTTGATAGTTCTGTAGGAGTATATCTATCTGTGCCTATCCCTGAATTACCTAGGGCCAATTGTCCATATAAATTATTACCACACATCCAAATCTTCCCATTATCACTCATAAACGCAGTATGATTATCGCCAGCAATAATAGATATTATTTTATTAGTATAAAATGCTGGTGCTATAGCGCTGGTTATCGCAACAGGTATATATGGCGTAGTGCTATTATTACCCAATTGTCCATTACTGTTTTTACCAAACGTCCAAACTACGCGAGTATCTGATAAAAGAACGGTGTGATATTTGCCGCAGGCGATAGATATAATTTTATAATAAGGAAATAGTTCTGATATAGTTAGAATATTTATTGGTATATTTCGTGGTAAATTATCTCCGAGACCTAATTGGCCTTCGCTATTATCTCCGCATACCCAAATTTGACCCGTGTCAGTTAAAAATACATTATGACTAAAACCGCAAGCGACAGACACAATTTTATTAAGATAGAAATTTTCACTAGGACTTATTAATGCCGTCGGTATATTTCTCGAAGTATTATCACCTAGACCTAATTGTCCCTCGCTGTTTTTACCACAAACCCACACTTTGCCTTCGTCGGTTAAAAATATAGTATGAGAGTTTCCGGCGCCAATATATACTATTTTATTAGGATAAAATAGAGGCGCAATAGCACTTGTTATTTCGGTGGGTATATTTCTATAGTTGTTATCCCCGAGACCTAATTGTCCATCGCTGTTTTTACCGCATGCCCAAACTTTTCCTGTATCAGTTAAAAATAGTGTATGATTATCTCCTGCTACAACAGATATTATTTTATTTAAATGAAAATTATTGGTTGTACTTGTTATAGGCGTAGGTATAGTTCTACTGTCATTATCGCCGAGACCTAATTGTCCGTATAGATTGTCGCCGCACGTTGAAACTACAAACCTATTATTTTGCTGCCCAGTATCAGATAAAAATATAGTATGCGCTTCTCCTGCCGAAGATAATATATTGGTGCCAATTATATTTATATTTAGAGGAGGAAAATCTACGGATAAATTATTTGTTTTAAAATATCTAACAGGAGGATATATCCTATCGGTTGTTTCAATATAAGGTTCTATTGTCAAGTTGCTAGCGGTGCCTACAGCGTCCTTTAAATACAATTCGCTTTTAACAGTTTCAACAGTATAATTAACATCATCAATACTTTTATTTAAATTTCTGCCAAAATAAATATCATTGGATATTCTAACATCTATAGAATCATAATTAGTTATATTATAATCCATTTATATGTTCTATAATTATTCTTTATAATCATATAAAATATATTTTAATAATTATAATAAATTCATTTTTAGCATTGAAACCAAAAAATATAGAATTCTTGAAAATATAATTCTAGTCATTTTTGTAAAAACTCTGGTTCGGCATTATATATCAAAATCATTTTTAGAAAAATAAAGAAAATTTCTTCCTATCGAATCCGAGATAGTTTTATATCTTTTTTAAGGCATTTACAGCATTTACAGATATTTTTATCATCTTCATTGTAGATTGATAGGGGCAGAGCATTCATACAACATAAGAGCAATGCGATAATTATAAATATAACTGATATAGCGCCTAATATAGTAATTATGTTTATAAATACGAATATAGTTAAAATGTTTTATATACTTATAATATATATAGTTTTATATTAGTTTTGACGAAAATATAAAAATTGATTAGAGTACTAAAGAATATTCTAGTATAACTACAATTTACAATGTTATTTAGAAATAGCAATATTGAAAATATTCCTGTGATTAGGAATCTCTGTAATAATATTATGGAAGAGTTCAGAAAAAAAACTTCAGATGACGAATGTAATACCTTGCGTCTATTTGTATATGATTATATAAATAATATGAGTAATATTGAGAAGGATAATATAATGAAATCATTTAATATTATTGAATTTGACTATTATAATAGGAATATTTTAGAGAAGATAAATAACAAATATGATGGCGAACCGCTTGTAGTAATCTGCTACGACATTTTATATTCAGCGTAATCTATTTATAATTCTTTGTCATCTCCGTAATTCTGTAAATGCCTATAACACGCCCTTATATTACTAAAAATATTATTGTAATAATTGTATTTTATTTTATTTTCTTTACACCATTCTTGTACGATTGGTTTAATTTTATAATAATGAACGTGTGATATCCTAGGAAATAAATGATGTTCTATTTGATAATTTAGACCACCGTGAAAATATCCCAAAATTCTTCCACCAACCGTCGAAGATGTTTCGACTTGCGTAAATGCCCAATCATATTTTTTATTTTCATCCAATGATATATTTTTAACCCCTTCAAAATTGTGTGATATTATAAAATTAATACCCAAGTATACGCCTCCAACAAATAAGGTTAATGTGATATATAAAACAGTGTTTAAAAAAGGATAAAGATATAAGGGAATCGCATAGAAACGCAATATAAACATAATGCGAAACATGATACCTAACCGCATTTCATATAATGCCGCGCTAGATATATTGTGACCCATGTGATTCATATAATATAAATCGGCAATTTCTTTAAAATGCCAATTAATTGGTAGTAATGACAATAAAACCCAAGCATATATTTTTTGCTTTTTGTATATACTATTCCATTTAACAGATTTGTGAAGTCTCAAAATATCTGTAGTTATATCAGGGTCTTTATTATATACATTTGTATGCGCGTGATGTAATAATACATGATGATGCTTCCATAACAAAGAACTGCCGCCAATCCAATCCTGTGTAAAACCCCAGAAAATATTAACATATTTATTGGGCGAAATGGCGCCATGGTTAGCGTCATGTTGAATACATAATCCTACAAATGCCATAAGAATACCATGAATTATTGATTTAATTATAGAGAAGCCATAATATATGTTATGATATTCGATATATAAGAGAGATGTTAGTATTACAAATGCTTTAATATACCATTCTGCCGTAGCATAAGGATATTTAATATGATTATAAACTCTCTTTTTGAGTTCTACATACTTATCGGTATTTATAATATACGTGCTAATACGATTATCCTCGTCTTTATCTTCGTCTTTAATCGTTCGTAATTTATATTTATCCAAAATAGTATTTCGCAATTTAAGATGAGGATGTAGCATATAATAATGAATTGTAGCATTTTTTCCTCCAAAAATATTGAGCATATAACTACCTCCTGGATGAACTTTAGAAAAGGCTTTCAAATCATATATGGCATCTTCTAAAATTACCTCGGTATCGGTAATTGGCATTTATTTAATAATATATTTCTTATATTTTTATATATAAATACGTATATAAATACACATATAAACAATAATATATATTTTATTATATATATTAATCCGGGGGAGATGACAGAATATTATATTTATTTAAATGCTCCGGGTGCTTGCGATGATCCAATAATATTTAAAAAAATATTTGAGAAAACTGCTAAATTAAAAAATTTTGAATTTACGAATGATTATGATAAAGCGAATGTTTTGCTAGAGTCAGTATTTAATAGCAAGATGTATAACAATAAAAAATGGAGATATAAAATATTGTGGTCTGCGGAACCTTGGATAAATGATACAGAAAATTATGATTTAATATTATTTTCAAAAAAGACGGAGAAAAATATAGTAGATTATCCATTTTATGTATATTATATACATATGTATGATGATAAATATAATATATTAAATAGATTGATCGAGCGCCCAATAATAACGAAAATACCAGAGAAATTCTGTTGTTTTATAGTATCTAATGGAGACTGTGCTGTAAGAAACAATATGTTTCATTATTTAAACAAATATAAAAAAGTAGAATCTCTAGGGAGATATTGTAATAACATGAATTTTTTATTAGAACATAAATGGTGGACGGAAGAATTCAGAGATTATATTAGTAATTATAAGTTTATAATATGTTTTGAAAATAGCAAGAAAGAGGGAGATAGCAATACGTATTCTACGGAAAAAATAATAAACCCATATATATCGCGAATTATTCCTATATATTGGGGTGCTAATCACATACACAAAGTAATATCACGAAACTCTATGTTATATTTAGAAGATGATAGTATAGAATCATATCAAAAAATAATTAATGAAATTATAGAATTAGATAATAATGATGATAAATATTTAGAATTCGTAAATCGCCCAGTAATAACAGATTTAACATATTATAATGAAAATTATACTGTCGAGGCAATCGCCGCAAAAATAGACAAGGCATTATAATATGATATCATATCATATATCATATATCATATATCATATCATATCATATATTACATAATAGCGCATTTTTTTCCATATTTATTTTCATTACCCTTATTTTTTTCGTATGCTTCTGCGATTGTATTAATATCATCGAGTACTTCTTTTATATCTGGTCTCATTTCGGGACAAGTATCCCACATACGGCCTATCAAATCTTTTAATCGAGTATCATCAACATCTTTAATATTAGGACGATATCCCTCTTTAATTAAATGAATAATATGCGGGTTTTTATCTGTTTCTTTCAAGGGTACTTTTCCGGTATTAATGAACCAATAATTTAGAGCCATAGAATATATATCAATTTTGAGATTATAATCTTCTCCGTTATTAAATAATATTTCGGGCGCCATGTATCTTAATGTGCCAGTACAACCGCTCATTTTATATACATCATGTCTTTTTTTTATAGTTCGCGATAATCCGAAATCGGTAAGTTTAATATGTAAATCTTCGTCTAATAAAATATTAGATGGTTTGATGTCGCGATGCATAATTGGATAATAGCAGTTATGAAGAAAATAGATGGCTTGCGTAAGTTCTTTAATCCATCTATACATATATTTCGGCGGAGGTTTCCATTGTTTGGCAAATTTACGAGACATTTTATAATAGTAGTTATCGAGAGACCCGTTGGGCATATATTCATACAAGAGCATAAGAGGTTCGCTTAAGGTACAAGCGCCCATAAATAACACTAATCGCGGATGTCTTAAATGCGATATTACTGATATTTCGTTAATTAAATCATCATATTCTACTTCGTTATTATTATGCCTTAAATATTTAACAACGCATTCAATTCCCCTCCATTTAACTTTATTAATAATTCCATTAGAACCTTCGGCGAGTTTCTCATTTATTTTAATCTCATCGCGTCGCAATTCCCACCATTCAGCACGACCGCGCAGATTAAATGGAACCATTTCTATATAAAGAGATGACGAAGTAGAGATTGCCGAATGCGCCGAATGAGAAGAATACGAAATATCAGAATCTATGTTATCATCTGTCATTATATAATATTGGATATAATATATTATTTATTATATTAAATAATAATAAAGTATATCATTTTTTCTAGTATAATATATAATATCATTGTGTAATAGTTGCGAATAATGTTTCATCTTAAATCTTTGAATTGTGTAAAATGCTTATTATTAATGCGATAATATAAATGCTTATTATTAATGCGATAATATAAATGCTTATTATTAATGCGATAATATAAATATTATTATTATATTTATAATATTATATATAATATGAACTATTTGTTTGATGAAAAAAATAGTACTATATTGTGCGAAATAATGGGAAGAACTGGGAGCGATAAAGGGTCTATAAATATCCAGAATTGTAAACATAACTATACAACATTTTATTATAGTATTTTTAAGAATTTACGCAATAAGCAATTGAGAGTTTTTGAATTGGGCTTAGGAACAAATAATACAAATATTCCATCAAATATGGGTCCTTGTGGAATACCGGGAGCATCTCTTTTTGGATGGTCAGAGTTTTTTCATAATTCTTATATTTTTGGCGCAGATATTGATAGTAATATATTGTTTAATACTGATAAAATAAGAACGTTTTATTGCGACCAAACAAACCCCGAAATTATAAAAAAAATGTGGAATGAACCTGAATTACAAGAAAATTTTGATATTATTATCGAAGATGGATTACATACATTCAACGCGAATGTTTGTTTTTTTGAAAATAGCATACATAAATTAAAACCGGACGGATATTTTATTATAGAGGATATAACTATAGGTGAATATTATTTATTTGAGAATAAGATTAAACACTGGGAAGATAAATATAGGGATTGTTTATTTACATTATTGAAAATACCATCTACAATTAATAATGATGATAATACTTTGCTAGTAGTTTATAAATCGGCATTGTAAATATCTGAAGACACGAGATATATCAAGGATTAAGATGTCTATTATAATTCAAACCAAAAAATCTTAAAAATCTTATTTTATAATTTGAGTACATAACTTTTTATTTTCTAATATTTCAAAAGTTTTCTAGAAATTTCTAAATAAAAAAAGTTATGTACTCAAATTTTATTTTACATTTTTTAAGATTTTTGGTTTCTTTACTTTCCTTACTTTCTTTAAGTATAGTTATTATTGCTTCCATGTTCCTTAAGATATTCATTGTAGTATCCTATAATTCAACAAAAATAAAGAGAATACATAATACATAATATGGTGTCTTTAAGAATTTATAAATAATCAGCAGAGCGACTTAAGTCTGCTTTAGGTACTTCTACGACATTGTAAGGGTCTTTATTAAACATCGGAGATTTAAATGTTAATTGATTAGGAATATTATAAATATCGCGCAATCTATCGCCGACAACTATATCATCTGTTATAGGAACTTTAACATCATTATTATTATCTGTAGGTTTCATATAAAACTCTGAAATATTTCTGTCTTTTTGTCTCGCAAATAGTTTCCAATTATTATTTCCAGTATCTTTTTCATCGGAGTTATTTGTTACATATCCTACAAGACGATAAGTATCATTAATATCATTTGTTCTAATATACATATTTCTATTTGTAATATTATTTACAAGTTCTGTATGCGTTCTATTATCAGAGCGATTTAATGGAGGGTATAACTGGTCTTCTAAAACCTTTCTATCGCGCACTACAGTATCATCGCTTCCTTTGGTATCACTCGAACCCTTATTTTTATTATGATTCGCTTTATCAAGTAATATATTATAATCATTTATAGATAAACAAATCTTATTATCTGTTTTGGGTTCTTTGGATTCTTTTGGTTCATTGGATGCTACAATTATATATATAATCAAGGATATAATAATTAGGAGGAATAGTACTATAAAATATGGTATAGTTTTGTAAAACATTTTTAATATGGTATTTTAATTATATAAATAGATAAATATATTAAATTAAATATGAACGATATTATTCAATATACTACAGCGCCGACATTTTTAACCCTATGTTTTTCTAAATATTTTATTGTTATCAAAATGTTGATAAATCATATGAAAAAAAGAAAGGAACCTTATAATATTAATAAAATACTATACATATATAATACATTTCAAATATTGCTTAATTTCTATATTATATATGGTATGCGAGAATTTATATCATACACTAATCCATTTAGTATTAACAAAGAATTTACGAAAAAAATAGAATATTATACATATATACATTATTTATCTAAATATTTAGACTATTTCGACACATATTTTATAATATTGAAATGTAAGAATGAGCAACAACTATCATTTTTACACATATATCATCATAGTAGTATAGGATTAATATGGGGATTTTTAATAAATAATGGCGTAGGTAATGGAACCGCCGCATATGGTTGTTTTATAAATAGCGTAATTCATTTTATAATGTATGGTCATTATCTGATTACATCACTAGGATATAAAAATCCATTTAAGATGTATATTACGCAATTACAATTACTACAGTTTGCCTGTTGTATAATTCATTCCTTTACAGTATTACTTTACGAAAATATTGTACCTAAAAAATACGCTTATTTAGAATTAAGTTATCATATGAGCATGATTTTTCTATTTAATAATTTTTATAAAAAATCATATAAAAAGAAGACGCTATATATAGATAGCGAAGGGCGATAAACAAAACACAACACTATAATACGATGTCAAAAAGATATAGCAAGAAATCACATTTTGACGAATTGAGAAAGAACGAGCAGACATCAAGAGCGGGATTTGGATGGGAAGAAGGAGAGGAAGACCGTCTTCTCGCGATGCGTCTTGAGAAATCATCATATGAAGATATTGCTTCTGAACTTAAGCGAACTGCCAGAAGCATTCAAACGCGCATTTATCAATACATTTGCCGCCTTGTAGAACAAGAAAATGCTAGCGAAGATGAACTCGTTGCCAAATATGATGTTAGTTTGGATGATCTCAAAGAATTTAAAGTCAAACGTGATGAATATTTTACCAAAGTAAGTTCTAGAAGACGCCCGAATCGTTATAAGGACGATTCAAAACCTTATATTCAACCGGAAGCGCGCAATATTAATAATGATATCCGCAACGAACTTAATGTGCTTCGCCAAGAGGTGCGCGAACTACGCAAGGAAGTGCGCGAACTTCGCGATAAAGCATAAAAAACATAATTCTAAATAGGAATATTTACTAAATATTTAGGATAATTTAGTGAATATTTAGTAGATTCATTAAGATAGAAATAGCGCTTATAAGAGAATCTATCTTTCCTAAATCATAATTAATAAATCCGTTAGTATCTGCTGTATGCGCGACATCGGTACTTTTCGTATTATCATTATTTTTATCTAATTCTATAGTTATAGTATCATTCTTTGTAGTAATTTGAATATATTTCACAGTCGAAACATCAATTTTAATATTTGCTAAAATAATATTTTTGGCGATAAATTGGTCATTATTAATAATAGTATTATTTTTGATATTTAAATAGACATCGCTAGTGGCGTCGCTTGCTGTCTTACTATAATTTGCGATAGACGAATTAATATTATCAACAATACTATTTGTGATATTGTTTAATAATTTACTATAATTGATAGTTCTTTTAAATTTCCTTAATGTTACTAAATAGTTTCCATATAAATACTTTTCATTTTCGTTGGCAAATTTGCGATAAGGAATATCTTTTTTATTTTTAACAATATTCTTTTTACGAGAATTGGCGACACTCATAGAAACGATAGAATTTATATAACAGTCTGTAATTGAGACTATTACAGATAGTAAAATAAGTAATACTGAAATATATCTTATCGTTATCGCTGTACTCATATTCTGATTAGGAATAATTATATGATATAAATAATATATATCAATTTTTATAAATATAAAATATATATAAAAATTGATAAACCTTATATATTTAGTTGTCATTAATACCAATATTACTTATGGACGATGAAATGTGGGAATTGTTTAAAGAAGTTAAAAATGAAGAAGATAAACAGATTAAAATAAGTAATGGTATTGAAGACAATGAAAATGGCGAGGAAATAATAAAATGCGATTGTGGTTCTATTGAATATTTAATAGAAGATAATATGCATATTTGTAAGAAGTGTAGTTCAATTATCTCGAAGGTTATTGAGAATACTGCGGAGTGGAGGTATTATGGCAACGAAGATAATCGCGACGGCGACCCTTCGCGTTGCGGAATGCCTACTAATAATCTGCTCCCAAAATCCTCTATAGGTTCTATGATAGGTAGTGGATACAAGGATAATATAGATATGCGTATAATTCGCAAGTTTCAAATGTGGAATAGTATGCCCTATGACGAAAGAACTTTATGGAATGTTTTTGATAAAATGACTGCCAATAGTATTAACAATGGGATACCACAAAAAGTTATAGATGACGCTAAAAATCTCTATAAACAAGCGTCTGAAAAAAAAATATCTCGCGGCGACAATAAAGAAGGTCTTATAGCGTCGTGTATATATCATGCGTGTTTAATCAATAAAATTCCTAAAAGTTCAAAGGATATTGCGGCAATGTTCAATATATCGCATGTTACTTTAAATAAGGGCAATACACGATTTCAGACACTATTACAACTCAACGTATCTTCGCCAAATCCAATTGATTTCATATCTCAATATGGAAACAATTTAAACATGTCTATAAATGATATTAATAAATGTAAAGAACTAGTAAAATTAATAGAAGAAAACGAGATAATGAATGATAATTCTCCTACATCTTCTGCGGCGGGAATATTATATTATTATTCGAGCGTCAAGGGTCTAGGATATTCTAAAAAAACCTTTGCCAAAGCGTGTAATGTATCAGAAGTAACAATAATTAAATGTTATAAATTAATCAACATATATCATAGTTTCATTACAACCCATAAAAGCAATATATTCTCTTAAAGATTTATTATGTTATAATAGATGAATTATTATACTTATTTAGCATTTATAATTGCTTTTCTTTGGGGAATTTCCCCCGTATTATTTAAGTTTGTTCTCCAAAAAAATATACCGCCTTATATAATAATTTTTATTCAAGCGTCTGTTTATATATTTTCAAGTATAATATATATTATTCTATATGAAAATAATAACATTTATGAAGACTTGCGAGAAAATATAGAATATATACCATTTTTGGCGACAATATCATTCTTCTCCGTATATATTGCTAATATATTGTATATTTACGCTCTAGATAATAAAGCGAGTGTAAATATAATGTCTCTAATAGTATCTTTGGCGCCTGTTATAACCCTCATATCTTCATATCTAATATTACAAGAAATATTACCAATAAGAGTTTTATTCGGTTTTTTCATAATATTTATAGGTCTGTTGTGTGTATTTTTGCCTGTTTAGATATTATGCTGCGACCGCGGAGGATTCTAATATATTTTTTATAATTTCTAGTGCTCATTGCGATTCTATATAATATTCGTTATATATTCGTAAATATTAGATTATATATAATCCTTTTATATTGTAAATGCTATGACAAAAGATGATTTATTTACATCAATATGTAATGGGGATATACAAAATAGCATATTATTAAGTACGCAAATTATATTCGTAGACGACTCTTTTGATATATTAGAATTAATATATATAGATGTATGCGCATATATAGGTACTTTTATATATATAACAGATGTTGGAAAACTAATTGATATATATGAAGATATAGTGAATATGATAGATAGTGATAAGATAATAATTAAAAGTATTTATATAATTATAACTAAATTATGTATTTTATGCGATATTTACAATAAGCACCCAGTCGCTAAATGTGGTAATATGTCTATTACTACTTTAAAAAACAAGATATCCCATATTTTAAATGAAAATGATATGAAATTATCGCAAAATGGGATTATGCGATTTGATGGTATTTTGCCGCCGCATAATCACGAAAATTACAATACCGCTCTTGGAATTATAGCGATAATTATAAAAACTATTAAATCTACCGACGATTTATCGTGCGACGATATAAATAAACTAATAGATATTTCTAATAATTTGCGATTAATTATAGATTACGTGTTGCGAAAAAAATTGAGAATTGAAACAAAGTTTTATAGTAATGACGATGATATTTCGTGGTTTTTATGGGGGGTTTATAGCGTACTATATAAGGAGAAGATTTTTGATAATGCTTTCAAATTGTATAATCACGAATATAAAAAAAAATACAAGATTAAAAGACAGGGGTTATTATATACGCTAGGATTATTGTGTATATACGTCCATAAACAAGATATATCAAAAGGATGGACGAGTAAAGAACAGAATGTTATAGATAAAATAGACGAAATATCTATAAAATTATATAATGAAATACGAAAAGATTTAATTAGTAAAAATCCGGATTTATATGAAAAAACTATTAAACAAGGGCTTGAAGATAAAAATAAGGAAACAGACGGGCTCGAATATATAATGAATTATATACCAGAAGTAGATAGCGTGGCGACAAAAGACAACAAATGTAATTATTTTAAAGAACCTCCGCGCATAATAGACGCTTAAAATCACTCTTTCCTTATATCCCTCGCTCCTTATATCTATTATAGTTTTTAATTATATCTTGCTTTGAAATGCTTAAAGCGCCTACGTTGTTATCTTTATTATAATTAATGCTATTTAATTTAATTAGTAATTCTGAAATATTTTTGATATTTTTAGTTTTAATAAACCAATGTGTATTAATATTATCTGTATCTTCGCGTATTTTAACATGACCAATATTAGAACCTACGCGTCTAATAGATATATCAGAATCTTCTTTTTTAACAAATGAATACCATGGAGCGGGTATTAATTTTTTAGGAATTTTTCTTAATTTATCTTTGCGAACCCATATTTGAAAAACGGTTTTAATATTTTTACTTACACCAAAATATGTGAAAGAATTTTCCGGAAGTGTAATTTGATGTATTAGATGATAGTTTGGTGGAAAAGATTTTTGCTGACTAGATTTTTTAAAACTAATAGGTAGTATAAATGATACGCTCTTCGCTTCTAATATATTAGTGGCATGTTTTATAAATGCTATCGCCTGCGAAGATTTGATGCCAAACGGGGGATTACCTATTATATGAGTCGTAGTTTTTTTAGAATCTTCGATACGCAATTCTAAAAAATCCTTCTTAATAATCTCATTATTTTCAGGTTTTATATCATAAAATTTATAATTATTTGAGAGTTTTTTTATAATATTTATGAAAGACCCAGAACCGGCACTTGGTTCAATTATTAAATCATTTTTGTCTATATCTACATGCTTCTTAATAGCGTCATGACACTTATCGACAATATCTTTGTTTGTATAGAACTTATCAAGATTAATATGCCTCCCGGCCATCCCTTATTAATCTATTATCTATTGATTCTATCTATAAAAATATAAAAATATAAAAATATAAAAATATATATACACTATACATATCAATATACACTAAATCTATCCTATTTAATCGGTATTGACAAGCATGACTTCAAGTCGTTCCTTGTATTCACGAGTTTCCGTGTAAGACCTCCACTCATCTGCCAATTTGGAAACTTTTTCAATGCTTGAAAGTTCGGAGAACTCTTCGTTAATCCTAACATTTTCACGCATCCAAAACTCAGCATATATCTTGGCCTCTTGGTTAATCCTTTCCTTATTATCAATAAGATACTTGACATATTCTGCGGACATTATTCTAATACTGTTCTGTGTAAAACTTTGTAGATGCTGTTGTGCGGTTTGACGATAGTTTGACTTTTGACTGCGATGGTAATATTATATGTATTTTTTGGTGTCAATTTTTATCTAAAATATTTTAAATTCGAACATTTTATATTAAGAAATAATAAGGAATAATTACCGCATAAAATATATAAAGTTATTTTGATATTAAGATAATAAGAATATTAATAGGTAAGACAAGTATTTATGACGAAATACGAGCATACATATTTTACTTCAATTAATAGTTATGAGAAAGCGTATATGCTAGGTTTAATTATTTTTAATATTAAAGAGAATAGTTCTGATAAAATCATCGTTGAAATTGAATTAAAAATGGATAAAATAAAGGATACTGATACCGCACTATCATATAATATGTACAATAAACTAAATGAGATTGATAAGAAAAATTATAGTTATTACAAGAACGTCGATAAAATAATTGAGATTTTTAAGAAAATAGGAAAAGTACAATGTGATAATTTCAATATATTACAGATAACTATAGCGTCTCTATATATAATTAAAGATATCTTTGTTAAACATCTAGATCTATATTTGGTTAATATAAAATACTATGATTTATCTTTATTTATGAATACGATATGTAATACTGATAAAACACTATTAAATAATTTTATCAAAGCGTACATAGAGAAAAATGCCAGAATTTATAATAATTGTCTATATATTAAAATATATAATTATAATACATTGAAACAAATAACTGAAATTTATAATACTCCGCACAAGGTTCTAAAAGAAGAAGTAGATATCAAAGAAGATACTGTAAATGGAGAGAAAAAAGAACAATATGTTATAGAGTATAAAAATTCGAATATGATAGATTTTTTGGGGCAAATATATACTAATAGTGCCGATATAGATGAACTATATATTAATAACAGTATTTATAATTTTTTGAACAGCAACGATAACGATAACGATAACGAAAATCGACCTGTACTAAAAATCTATAAGGCCGACGCAGATGCCGTTGTTCCTTCAAAAAATAATTATTCAGATGCTGGATTAGATTTAACAATTATTAGAGAACACAAGGTATTAAATACAGATACTGTTTTGTATGATACAGGTATTAAACTAGAAATACCTAATGGATATTATGTAGAAATTGTGCCGCGGAGTTCAATAAGTCGCTCGGGATATGCGCTAGCAAATAGTATAGGAATAATAGATCAAGGATATACAGGAAATTTATATGTTGCTTTGAGAAAAGTTAATAATGACTGTGAAAATTTAGTGCTTCCTTATAAATGCTGCCAAATTATTATGAAAAAACAAATATATCCTAAAATTATAACTGAAGATTTAACCGAAGAACGTAAAGATAATATTCTTTCAACATCAAGAGGTTCTGGTGGTTTCGGTAGTACTGATGCGAATAAAGCGATATAGCGGCCCTCCAATTAAGCGTTTATAAATGTATCTTTATATATGTAATACATTTTAACAATGAAAAATGTGAAAACTATAATAACTAACATAATATGATTAATTAATATATAATTATTATCACATATGCTATTAATATTATAATAATCTATGTATTTAAACCATAGATTCCGAAGATAGTTATTATTACAATAGTTTAGAAATATAGCAATAATATTTTTCAATTCATCCGCTATAAAAGACATCATAATCGCGTAAAATAATTTTACAGCATTATAATGAAATATATATATATCATTTTTTTATTTAGATATTTTTAGATATATTAGTAATTTTATTATGTATTTCTTCGTATAGTTCGAGAGTATAATTTGCGAAGAAAATATTTTTAGAATATGCTTCATTACATATGAAAATATTATTATAGAGATTCCTAATTTTTTCTTTAACAATTATGTTGTTAATCCCTACATTCCACAGATATAGCGACGATTTTTTGATAGGATATACAATATTTAAATTATTTATTAGATGATTTTGTATATTATGTTCGTTAATAATATCATTATCATTATATATATTATTACAATCGATATTATATTTAGTAATACTATTTAATATTCTGCGATTATCTCTGCTAATAAATTTAAATCTCAATAAATTATCTTTTGATAAATTTAAAATAACGGCCTTTGTAGTATATGAAAAATATTTCGATAACACCGTTATATTATTATCAGAATCTATTGATATATCTTTAACATCTGTATTAAATTTAATAGATACATTTTTTATATATAGATATTCTAGCATCTTGTCTATTATTAAATTGCTATCATCATAAACGATATAAAATTCATTATTATTATTAAGTTCGCCGCTAAACATAGATATACCATATAATGCGGAAATATTACAGTATATATTATCATATTTATTAATATGTTTTTTTAGATAACTATAATCGGATTGTGATAATAATGTATAACATAGTTTATCAAATGTCTGCATATATAAAAATTTGGAAGGAATATGCTTTGCTTTATGTAGGATATTATTGATGATATAGATTATTTTATCATTAAAATTAAGATTATACTTGTGATATTTAATTGATAGACGGTTTAATAAATTTATATAATATGTATGATGTTTATTAAATATTTTATAGTTAATAATTTCTTCAGAGCAGGCGCTATTTTTTTCAATTATAATAACTGAAATACCATTGTCGACGCACTTCATTGCGGAATATAAGCCTGAAAAATTACACCCAACAATTACTATATTATTCATTTGTTAGTAATTATAATATTTTATATTTTATATATATAATAATTATATTTAACTTTCGCGTATCATACAATATAATAAAAAAATATATATAAAATAACAGTCTATAAATATTTATAAATGCTATGGGCGCAAAATCTTCAAGACAATATACATATCAGCAATATTATGAAGCGATGAAAAAGAGCGGCAATACAGCGAATATTGATTTGAAAAATATAAATATGGAAAATATAGATCCTTACGAAGTTTTTAGTATATCTAAAAATTTTACGTGGAATGAATTGAAAGAAACATATAGAAAACTGGCGATAAATACGCACCCAGATAAACCCGGAGGAAATAAAGAAGTATTTAATATAATAACATACTGTTTTGAAAAACTGGCGCGCGAATATAAAAAGAGAGAGAGTGATTTATCGCATATAGAGTTAAAAAAACAGTCAATGGATTATTTTGATAAAATAGTAAATGATAAAATGCCGCATCCGAGTATTGTAAATATTAATAGAGATGGTGGAGATAGTGCCGAATTATTTTCGCAAAAATTCAATAGAAATTTTGAGAAATGTAAAGTATATGACGACGAGATAGAGTTTGGATACGGAAATAATATGGAAGAATCATCAAAGATACGCGAAGATATTAAAATAGAAAAGGTTATTAATAAGAAAAAAATAGATAATAAAAGTTTTAATGATATTTTTAATAGCCGCGTACCTATAAATAAGCAATTAGTAAAATATAAAGAGCCTGAACCATTATTATTGGCGAAAAGTCTTCAATTTACAGAATTGGGAAACAAAAGGCCAGACGATTATAGCAGCAGTAGTGTTAAAAAAAATAATTCATTATCATATTCTGACTATATGAAAGCGCACGAAGGCGGGCGTTTAGTAGACCCAAGTATTATCAAAGATATGAAAGAGTTTAAGAGCGTAGAAGAATACGAAGTATATAGAGATAATAAGGCAAAGACTGAACTGTCGGCAAAAGAACTTAAGCGACAAGAAATTAAAAAATTACGTGAAGAAAAAGAAGAGCAAATGCGATTAGAGCGATTGAATAAATATGATAAGAATATAGAACTATCCTATGAAAAAGCCAATAGATTATTTCTTCGATAAACAATGACGTACTCTATAGTATATCTATCGTATCTCATATCTATATCATATCTATATCATATTATTCATTATTTTCTATGATATTCATAATTTTGTCTTTGTGTTTTTCAGTATCTTCCCAGCCATTAATAAAGAGTTCGCGCGATTTATCTTTGTCTAAATATAATAATTCTTTGCGCGTGAATTGTCTCCCCCACATAAATCTATCTATATTTAATGTATTTAGATTATTTTTATTTAGTTTGGCATATTTATCATTCTTAATTTCGCCATCGATGTAATAACTATCCTTGTATTTTTTCGAAAATGTGCTACCCGAAATATATGGTATATAAGAACTACATAAGCAAAAATCAATTAAATCATTAATATTATCAAATGCGCTATGCTTTTCATTTTTCATATTATAGAGTTTATTTACATTTGTTGAGATTATAGATATTTTATCAAGATTCAAAGGGTCTTTATTAGTATATCTTAATTTCATATTTTTTTCAACGTTATTTTGAAAAACACGCATATCATTATGAATACATATACGCGAGACATCTTTACCGATTGAATAATCCCATATAGTATCATGATTTGACATATCATCTTCTTGTGTATATAATAATGAACACCAAGCGCCACCAGATATTCCTGTAATATTATAATTTTTTATGGGTATATTTTTTTTAATATATCCTACAACTCCTATACTATAGGGTAAATACAATCCAGTCCCATATACATTTATATTTACAAAAGCATGTAAATGACTTAAATTACATAACATCAACGACATCAAAATAATATATATACGCATTATATTATTAGTCAATAAGAAAATAACTATAATAACTATAATAACTATTATAATGATTAAAAAATAATAATACTACTAGTACTAGTACTATAACTATAACTATAACTATAACAATTTACGTTATTACTCTCCATTTCTTTTTCTCTTCAGTTAAATCTCTCTTACGCATATAATCGAAGAATAATTTAACATTTTCTTCATTGCCGACCGAGAAATATGCGTTTAAATCATAGATACATCTTTCATTTTTATGGATACATGCCAAAATAATATTATTCATAATACTTTTAAAACTGTCAGAAATAAATGGAGGTTGCTCAATTAACCACGTTTTTCTAATATTATTATACAATTCGTTAGATACTATCAATTCTTCTTTCTGTTCGTTATCATATGAAATAATGATTTTTTTTATTTCCGTATTATCTATATCATTCGCTTCAATTACTATTTCTAAATTGACTATTTCGCTATTTATATATTCCATTTTAATATATATAAATATATATTTATATTTATATGATAACCGATGAATATAATATGAAATATTATGACCTAATTATATTGGGCGCAGGACCATCCGGATTAGCGCTAGCACATGTATCGAGCAGTATTTATAGAAATATATTAATAATTGATAGAGAACAAGAAATTGGAGGTATTCATCGCGTTATAAGAGATTATTATGGAACATATTCTGAATACGGTCCGCGTATATATATGACAGCGTTTTATAATTTTTTAGATATAATTAAAGATATAGGAATAGATTACAAGGTGCTTTTTTCTAAATTTAGATATAATTATATATCGAATTTATTATTTAGAAACACATTGAGTATTTATGAAAAATATATTCTACTATGCGCTTATTGTAAGTATGTGTTTAATGACAATTATGGAAAAACGACGAATCTCTATGATTATCTAATATTTTATAAATTTTCAACAGTAACGATAAATATAATTGACAATATCTGTGTATATATAGACGAAGGTAATATTAAAACATATAGTTTAAATAAATTTATAAAATTATATGATGTATTATTTAGAAGCGAAATTCTCGTGCCATCTAAACCATTAGATTATTTTTTATTTAATATATGGAAAAAATATTTGGAAAACCGCGGTGTCGATTTCGTTCTTTCAAACAGCATTAAAGATATCAATATAATAGATAATAGCGTATCGTGTGTAGAATTATTGAATGGTGAAAATTATGGATGTGTAAATTTAGTTATCGCGATTCCTCCGAAGTCTCTAATAAATATCCTAAAAAACAATGAAATATTGAAAAATGCGTTTGGTGATTATAATGATTTCGAAAAATGGGTAGATAAAACCAAATATAAGAATGTAATTTGTATTACATATCATTTTAAAGATTATGTCGAAATTATTTATCATAATGGACTGACATTAAGTACAGAATGGGGAATTACTGTTTTAAATTTATCGGAACATTGCGAAAAGATAGAGAACAGCGAGTATCCTGTGTTGAGCACAATGATAACACTTTGTAATACTATAAGTCTGCATAATAATAAGACAGCGAACGAATGTTGCGAAGATGAATTGATAATAGAGGTATATAGACAATTAAAGATATCTTATATAAATAATGTTGATGCTGAATATTATGCGATTATAAATCCTAATAATTATTATGATAATAATTGTAAAAAATGGAAATGTAAAGATAATGCTTATTATAATATGTATGGTGAAAATTATATAGATTTTAAGAGTGTAAATATAGAAAATTTATATAATCTGGGTACGCATAATGGAAAAAGTTATATTCCTTTTAATAGTATCGAAAGCGCGGTATCTAACGGGATAGCATTGGGACGCGAGTTATATCCAGATGTCATGAGAAAATACAAGATACGACGAGGAATATATGGAAAAGATATATTTTTATTATTTATAATAATATTATATTTTGTCGTCTTTTATTTTAGCATCTTATAATAGATAATAGATTATAATATTTAAAAATGGAGAGAGGTCTAATGATGCTTCTACATTCTTGTATAATAGGTTTAATACTTTATATTTTGATGGTTTTTGTATTTAAGCAAAAAGAAACAGTTGCTGAAAACAGAAGTATATTGATAACTTCGGTAATACTAATATACATGATATTATTTGGTCATGGAATTCCTAATAAATTAAATAGCGAATTATGATAATAGCGAATAAGATAACATATAGGCGTTCTTATTATTTTCTAAAAAATTATCTATTTTCGATATATGGATATCATCGTATAATATGAATGCGTCGTCGGTATTACATATTGCCGTATAATGTCCCGAAGACACGCAGCCAATATGTAGCGCCAACGAAGATAATTTATATTTTTTTTCATTTAAGGAATCAGATAAAACGGTTCCTTTACTAAAAAATATATCCGCATTAATGTTAATCGGAGAATTATTTTTAATATCTGGATTAATAAATCTATTTATGATAACAAATAGTATATTGGGTAAACTCCATATTTTTGTAGATTTTACATATTCCGTTTTACACTTGCATTTTTCGCAAGTCCAATCATTTGTATTATGATTCTCTTTAAATAGATTAGTAATCATTTCGACGACATTGGGTACGCTAGCGATACTTATATTTTCGGCGTCTCCCAGAATGTCTGGAATATTTAAATAAAGTGCGCAAAATGGTTCAAAATTAAATAGCGAATCATTACATTTTTTACAAGTAGTTATATTAAGAATAAAACCTTGAGTTATTTGCTGCCATATAGATATCTTATTTTGATTATGTTGAATGAAATTAAATGCGAATTTCTCATTTAATGAATTGCTATTTTTAAGAGCATTTTTATAATCTAGTTCCGTATCATATCTAGTTCCGTTTATAATATTATTATTATTAATCTTAATATTATCAAAATCTAATATTAATTTATAATAGTTAGGGTCTTCATTAATTTCACTAATAATTTTTTGGTTAATAAATATCCACAACTCCGTTATATCAATCTGTTCTCCGTAATTAAATATATTACTAAAAGTACTATACAATTTCGCTACAAATTTTTTAGGCGCTACAGACTTTTTTTCTACATGCATTAAAATGAGAATTTCCTTTAAATTATTTAATAGCGAATTATCATTTATTTCATAATTTAATATAGTATCTCTCATTAAATCATTGCGACATATTATCTGTATTAAACTATTGATAGCACAAGTAAAACCTAAATTCGCCAATCCTTGCATTACATTATTATATATGTAATTAAATATTTATATCTTATATTAATAGATATGGCAAAAAAATCAGGAAATAAATCAAAATCTAGAACAAAGTCTAACAGAAAATCTTCTGAATTAAACATAATCAAATCACCTTTAATGCAAGCAGTTGATAAAATAGAAAATAAGAATGTTATGAGGGTTAACCAAATTGCTTCAAATATGATTATATTGTCAATAATGATTAGCATAATAGTATTAATAATTAATGTAAATGCTTTGTTATGGATTAATAAACTTGATACAATGAATTGCGCGTGTAGCGAAAGTTATATGCGCTCTTACATTAAATATTATTTATATTTTATAATTGTAATAAATTCTATAGATATAATATTGTTTATGTATTTATACACGAATAATATATCATTGCTCGAATTAACTAGCAATTCGCTATATAACATATATACTTCGTTTAAATTGATATTCTCGATATTTTCTATAATTAATATTGTTATTGTTATAATATTTATCAATAAATTAAAAGAATTAAATTGCGAATGTAGCGAAGATATAAGACGCGAGATTTATTGGATTTATAATATTATATTAGCGTGCTATATTGGCATTGTATTTTTATTCGCCTTCGCAGGTTTCATTATGTTATTATCTACCCGAAGATAATAATATCTAGTCTAGTTCATCTGATAATTTATCTACAGATTCTGTTGGTTCACCAGAGTCTTCATCTTCTTCATCGACGCCAGGCATTCCACCAGGCATTCCACCAGGCATTCCACCAGGCATTCCACCCGGCATTCCACCCGGCATTCCACCCGGCATTCCACCCGGCATTCCACCAGGCATTCCACCAGGCATTCCACCGGGCATTCCACCAGGAGGACCTCCTTGGCTATACAATTTCTGCATCAAAGGATTAACCTTTTCTTCAAGTTCTTTTTGTTTCTTTTTGTATTCTTCAACATCAGAATTGCTGTTTTCTTCAAACCATTTTAGACCTTCATCAACAATCGGGTCAATTTCCTTTTTGACTTCATCTAGAATTGGGGGAGAATCTGCGCGCTTTGTCATAGAATTACGTAGATTATATAGATAATTTTCAAGACCATTCTTTGCTTCAATTAGTTCCTTTTGTTTATTATCTTCGTTTTTATATTCTTCCGCTTTCTTAATCATTTCTTCAATTTGTTCCTTGGACAAGCGACCCTTATCATTACTAATAGTAATATTATTAGTCTTCTTTGTTGATTTTTCTTCCGCAGTAATATTCATAATGCCATTCGCGTCAATATCAAACGATACTTCGATTTGCGCTTGACCACGAGGCATAGGAGGAATTCCATTAAGATGGAAACTTCCAAGGAGATTATTGTCTTTAGTAAAACCTCGCTCGCCTTCATAGATTTTAATATCTACACCAGGTTGATTATCGGAATAAGTAGAAAATACTTGCGATTTTTTAGTAGGAATAGTTGTATTACGTTCGATAATTTTAGTCATAACTCCTCCCGCGGTTTCAATACCTAGAGATAGTGGCGCTACATCAAGAAGTAGAAGTTCGCTAGTTTTGCTATTTCCCTGTCCAGTAAGAATTGACGCTTGTACCGCCGCCCCATAAGCAATCGCTTCATCAGGATTTAGAGATTTATTTAGTTGCTTTCCGTGAAAATATCCCGATAGCAGTTCTTGTACTCGCGGAATACGCGTCGTACCTCCAACCAATACAATTTCATCAATATCACCCTTGCCCATTTTAGCATCTTTTAGGAGACGATCAAGAGGTTCTAGAGTTCGTTGGAATACTTTATCAGCAAGAGATTCAAATTTAGCGCGAGTTAGCGTAGTGTTATAATCAACGCCGTCAATAAGAGAATCTACTTCAATTGTAGTAGTAGTTGAAGACGACAAATTCTTTTTAGCCTTTTCGGCGGCAATATTTAGACGTTTTAGAGCGCGAGCATTTTCGCGAACATTCTTTTTATATTTCTTATTGATTTCATCACATAGATAATCTACGATGATATTGTCAATATCAGAACCACCCAGATGAGTATCTCCGCCTGTCGCTTTTACTTCAAAAATACCACCATCAAGTGTAAGAATAGAAACGTCATGAGTACCACCTCCACAATCAAATACTAGGATATTACGCTCGTTTTTATCTCCTGTCTTGTCCAAACCATATGCGATTGCTGCCGCAGTAGGTTCGTTGATGATGCGAAGAACCTCAAGACCAGCAATTGTTCCCGCATCCTTCGTTGCCTGCCTTTGCGAATCATTAAAATAAGCAGGTACTGTAATAACTACTTTTTTTAGAGGATGTCCAAGGAAAGATTCAGTAGTCTCTTTAAGACGCTGGATAACCATCGCAGAAATTTCTTCGGGATGAAAACATTTATCTTCTTTCTTATATTTAACATTGATTAGGGGTTTATTATTAGAATCTCCAGAAACATTAAAAGACCATAGTTTAATGTCTTCTTGAACCACATCATCACTAAACTTTCTACCAATAAGACGTTTAGTATCATATACAGTATTTTTGGGATTCATAGTTGATTGATTTTTTGCCGCATCTCCTACGAGTTTTTCTTCATCACTAAATGAAACATATGATGGGATGATGCGAGAACCGGTTTGAGTATCTGGAATAATTTCTACTCTATCGTTAATCCAAATAGCAGCACAACTAGTAGTGGTACCAATATCAAAACCTGCGGCAATGTCTTTGCAATCTGTCATTATACCTGTTATTCTTTTTTCTTATACATATATTATATGTAAAATCTTTATATATTTTTAGAAAATAAATATAGTATATGATAATAAATATTTATACTTTGTGAATGACAAAGATATCTAGGGTATAATTATATAAATAAAAATAAAATAATAATATAAAGAGTCTTTTGTTTTATAAGGGATGATAGTAGATTTAAATAATACTTCTGAATATGATAAACAAATAATACATTTAGATTCGGCAAATGGAATATATAATTCGGCCGATGCTTTTGATTTTTACATAAAATTCGAAAATCCTATTAAAAATATATCAAGTGTTAAAATACTAGAAGCGTCTATAGTATTAAATACTAAAATTGGTAATAGAACTACTTTAAGTTTTAATGATATATATTATATTGAATTGAATAATTATGATAGAGTTATTTCTTATAAAAATACGGCGACTACATTTAATACTTATAAATATTTTGACGCAATACAATATAATCATGCTGACCATAATACAAACAATTTAAGTAAATTTAAAATATTTTATTCTTTAGCAAGTTCTAATTGGACTGACCCTACTATATATACATTAAACCCTATAGAACAAAATTGTACAAGATTTACCATAAGAATACGTGATAAGAATTTTAATATATTGAATAAACTAGCAGAAGAATCTTTTAAACTAACTATATGTGTTTATACTATCAAAAAAAATATATATGGATAAAAGGTGTTAATATAACATTATCACTAATTACAATAAATTAAGAATGCGATTAAATATTTTAAACAATTATAAAACAGTTTATTATAATTTTCTTGTATCTTTTTATCTATGCTTAAATTGTATTCTGCCTTATTACGATGATGTTATTATTAGTTTGCAAAGTAATGCTATAAAACTTCTTATAGATAATGATAAATTAAATATGAAAAAGATTAAAAAAATAAGAATGATTGAGTTCATTGATACTCTTAATAGAAGTGATAAGATTATTCTAGATAATGAGAAGGATATTATTATAGTCGATTATTGTATTTACGAATGTCATGAAAGTAGTAATAGTAATAGCGACGGCGATAGCAGTAATCCCGAAAAAGACCCTTATGAAATTTCTAAAAATAAAAATATACAAAATGATGATTATATTGAAAAACCAGAGGGTCCCATTAAAGATTGCGATGTTAATTCGGCAAATACAGCGTATTATAATGATATAAAAGACGAAGTATCAACAGACGCTACTGACGCAACCGATACCGCTGATGCCCCCGATGCCGCTGATACTCCCGATACCCCTGATACCCCTGATGCCCCTGATGCCCCTGATGCCCCTGATGCTACAGAAGCAGAACATCATGCGTCTGAAACAGAAAAAGAATATATATACGACGATAATGACTCTGAAATGGATAGTGAAGAAAGCGAAGAAAGCGAAGAAAGCGAAGATAGCGGAAATGATACTGATATAGATGAGAGTATTAGATATATATTTCAAAAAATGGAACGTGATAAGATTAAGGATGATTAGGGATTATAAATATTTGATTGTCAATCTTTTATTCCAGATATTTTTTAATTCATCTTCGTAATCTATATCACCGTAGCAATTTTTCATAAGTCGCTCATTTATTTTAATTTTATCAACTATTATATTATTTTCATATTGATTAATATAATAGATATTCTCGCTCGCTTCAGAGTTATTATTATAGTAAATTTTGTTTCTAATATAATTGTAATACAAGAAATATAGGCACGTGTCTATGCTTCCTAATGTAAAATTATTTTTAACAGTTGTAGAGAAACATTGATTTTTAACTTCTATAATGCGCACGATATTAAAATGCTGTTTAGTTTTTTTATTTATAATTTTAATATCATATTCTCTATATAAATTATAATTATTTATAGTTTTCTTTAAAACCTTTAAATCATATTCGCTGTTATTAAAATGTAATAGATTTTTGATATCATTGAAAGATTCTATAATATTTTTAACTAAAATTGTTATATATATAGAATTTTCTGTCAAACGATAACAACAGAAGGAACAATTATTATATATTTTAATAGAATAACTATCTATTATAGGTATTTTTTTATCTTTAATATATTCTAACAATTTCTTAACAATACTAGAATACTCGCTTTTAATAGGAATACATTTTAATATTTCATTGCTTTTTTCTGTAGGATAAAACTTATTTATAAGTTCTAATCTATTATATAATTTTTCCCATCTAAATCCAGATTGAATAGGGCGCGCTAATTCAAAATACAAATTCTGTTTGACAAGTTCTATCGGTATAATTTTGTACTTATCTTTGTAATATTTTAAAGAATTTTTGTTGTTTTTAATATAATCCAATAAAATATCATAGATACTAGGTTCTAAAAATGTGATATCAAAGAATTGCTTACCATATACAGAAATTTTATAGGTATTATTATGAACCGCGCGTTTAATCTTAATATATTTATATCCGGACTTCTTAATTAATTTCGCGAGTTCATAAGCATCTTTAATAGGATTTTTAGAAAAACAATCATAATCATTTATAGTATATTCTTTATAAAAACGATGTTTCTTTGGTAATAATAAATTAATAACTAATCCGCCATAAAGTATGAGATTTTTCTTTATAATAAATTTCGATATCAGTTTAATAACATTATTATATTCGCTATATAAATCCTTGAGTTTTTTGATTTCAATATCTTTAATAATTTTATTAATAGTTATAGAAGACATAATCTATTTTTAATAAATATATTAAAAAATTAAATCAATAATAATTGTGGTGAATTTCTTACATTTTTTTCTGTTTCGCCGCAGGTTTCTTATTTTTTTTATATGGAACTTCGTCTTCCAACATCTTACGATTTAGATAAACCTTTTTACCTTTTTTATTAATATAAAATTTACCCTTTTTGGGACCAGTGTAAACTTTCGTGCTTCCTCCTTCTAAATTAATATACATCTCAATATTCTATATATAAGAAATATTTTATTTTACATCTTCATATTCTCTATATACAAATTTTGGCATAATGCTACCGATTTGCGTATTTTGAATTGCTTCTCGCAAATCTGTACCATCACCATTTAAATATACTGGGTTAACTATTTGTTTAGTACCATAAGAACATACGTTAGGTCTATATTCCGAGGGTCCTCTATAATGTTGTTTATAATTTATTGGTTCATATATTCTTCTCGGAAGTTCTTTCTCTTTCCTTCTATTTTGTTGTCTAATATTATTAATCATATTATTATTATATACGATATTATCTAAATTCTTATAAACTGGTTTTGGAGAAGCCCTTATATTATTAATATTAGATGTTCCTGTGTTATTTTGTGAAATAGCAGTATTTACACGATTCTGGTCGTTTATCTGAATATTTGATGAATTTGATATAGATGATGATATTATTTGGGTTCCTTGCGTGGTTCCTTGCGTGGTTCCTTGCGTGGTTCCTTGCGTGGTTCCTTGAGTGGTTCCTTGTGTGGTTCCTTGCGTGGTTCCTTGTGTGGTTCCTTGTGTGGTTCCTTGCGTGGTTCCTTGCGTGGTTCCTTGTGTTGTATCTTCGGGAATATTTAATGAAATACTAGGGTCTGCTGGATTAAATGACATCGATGAATAATCATCTTCTAATGAGTTATAATTGTCTTGGTCTATTCCAGTATTCTCCGAATTATTATAGGGCATAGAAGTATTTTTATCTTGTAATGTAATGTTAATATTAAATACTGGTTCGCTATTTTTCATAATATCAGAAATATGTTTCAAACTATTTAAATCAGTATCAGGACTATTTGCCGACTCGGCATTATTTTTTTCCGCATCAGTCGATAATCCAATAGGAGTAGCGAGTGCCTTTCTTTTTAATATATCGCGCCTTTTTAATTCGTTTGCTATTAAGCGTAATTCATATAATATAAAATTGTTGTCAAATATTTCTAATAATTTTTCATCGTTTATTATGTATTCCCGCAGAATCTCGTTTTCAAATTTATGATAATTATCGTGCATTAACATCGCTTTAAATAAATAGTCATTAAACTGTAGATGAATATATGCCTGCTTTAAAGGTATTTTCATCTTATCATGTGGCGCTTTATTAAAGTGATTTTTGTAGATTACTATTAATTCGTCAATAATGTTTTTTTCAGATATTTTTGATACGAGACCCGGGTCTATTTCATTCGACTGCATTTTAACATTCATTTTATATTCGGTAGTATTATAGAGTCTCATTTTCAATTTTTCTTCGTCGCTATTTTTTTCATAAAATTCTTGAAGATTTAATATAATTTCCTTCTGCTTGGGTTGTCTGCCTAATATATTTTTATAAAGGTCAATAATTACAAACTGATTTATTGTCTTTTCTGTTAAATAATTAGGGTCGTCATTGTATTTTTCTGGAATATAAGGCAGATAATTATCTTCTATTGGTTCCAAAATAGATTTATAATTATTATCATTACTCTGTCTATAATTTAACGCTTCGGTATTAAATTGTAGTTCATTATTTGATACCCCTTTATTATTATAGATGTCTGTATTAAAATAATCATCGTTTTTCATATTATGCGTTTTAATCGGCGTGGATTTCAAGAAAGAATTATCGAAACCTCTTGTTAATATTTTATCTATATTTATATCCGAAAAAAGTTCGTCGGTCTTAACTATTTTATGTTTATAATATGGTTGATAGATGCGGTTGTCTTCTCCTATTATAATATATGAATCGTATGTAAGTTGAGTTGCCGATTTAATATCATCGTATTCTTTTTGCGTAAAAGTTATAACTTTTTCACCATCTATAGTTTCGTGTGAATTATTTTTATGCTTAAGTTCAATTGCGGTTTTAATTTTATCATTCTTAATTTCTCTATAGAAATCTGTTACATATCTTTCGGTTTTTATTCCTAAATCTCTCCACATTAACCCGATGTCTTTATTATCTGTTGAAATATTATAGGGTTTGAAAAATCTTCCATCTATATCAATGAAACTGTCGTAGGTTATATTTTTAATTCCTATTGAATCAAACTCATCATTATTAATAATTATAGGCGAGACCCACTTATAATTCAATAAAATATAGAGTTTTTCGTTGCTAATTTTATCGCCATTTGGTTCGGAATTTCCCAAATATAACCATTTTAATCCTATTTTTTCATTAACCGCAAATGGTTCCATATAATAGTCGAATAATATACTCTTTATTTTGCCATTAAAATATATTATTAGAATAATTAAAGAAATTATTAATATTAATATTAGATAATTAAATAATTCCATCTCTATATCTATAATAACTAGAAATAAAAAACCCGCTTATATATCTAAAATATAATTTTATATAATAGAAAAGATATAGAAAATATGAAAATACGCATTCATAATAATCTTATACTCATATCTGCAATAGTGTTTTTATTTCTAAATACTATTGAAAATATTATTCATTTTAGCATAGGAAGAAATATTGATGCTAAAAATACCGCGAATATAAAGATAGAGATACCTGAAATATATGATATTATAAAAATAATATTTATTATGTGCGTATTTTCAATATTACAAGCATTATTTACATATTACGGACTCAAATATTTATAACTACGTAGCGCCACCTATTATGGTGCGATATTATGAATTTATCATATAAGATTTAGACGTATATAGTATATAATATATAATATTATGGAGTTCGCTAAAAGAAGCAAGAAGAGGAAACTGATGACTAAAAACGAAGAATCCGGAGATGAAAATGGCGGTGATAATGAAAATAACAATGATATCTATATTAATAACAACCATATCTATTTTTCGGGATATATCACGGCGAAATCTGCTTTTCTTCTTTGTAAAAATATTAGGGCGCTTGAAAATGAACTTAAAATTGAAGAAGTAGAAAAGAATACTAAAATCGAGATGTTTTTACATATTACTACGGATGGCGGTTGTATTTCCTCGGCATTTTCTATTATTGATTGTATGGAAAATTCGCGGATTCCTATAAATACTGTAATTGACGGAAGTGTTTCTTCGGCGGGAACTCTTATTAGTATTCATGGTAAAAAGAGATATGTGTGTAAAAATTCTTATGTATTGATTCACGAATTGCGCTCTGGATGCTGGGGTAAATTGGCGTATATTGATGATACGTATAAAAATTGTATTAAGATTCAGGAACATATTAATCACTTTTATCTAACAAAAACGAAAATTAATAAGAAAATGCTAAAAGACCTTCTCATTAAAGACCTACAGTTTAACGCTGAAGAATCTATTAATATGGGTGTCGCTGATAGTATTTACGTAGGATAATAATATTCTTTTTATATAATAGATTTCTAAAAAATATGAATGACCTATTTAAGACCGAAATATATATACATATGATAATTGTTTTTATTTTAATGCTTTACGCATTAACGACAAGTATATATATACTATTTAATGATGATTATAATATATTTATTCGTATATTATCAATAATAATAATATCTATAATAATATTTTTATCATTAAAGAAAGAGACTTTCTTGCCCTTTTTAGGATTAACATATTTACCCAATACTTTACTATGCGACCCTAAATATCCTTCTGGGGCAAATCTAAAATATACCATAGACATGAGAGAATATGAAGATGGAACAAAAATAATTTATTGGGCAGCAAATAGCACAGATAATTCAAAAATAATAGAAGACCCTTTTGAAGCGTATAAAAGTTTCAATAATATAGGTGTATCTGTAGTTAAAAATGGACAAGCAGAAGTACGCTTATATTGTCCTGATAAATACAAGGTAAAAAAAATGTTCAATAAAATATTAGAAAGGCATTTCCATTATAGAATAATATTTAAAGACAGTGGTTTCTTAAGTCCTGTAATGACAATAAATGTTAAATGTTAGATATAGCATTTACATTTTGCTATGATTATGCTAATATGATATTATAATTATAATATTGACTCAATAATTTTGAATAGTCTTCTGCGATATATTTCTCTATATTATCAAATTTATCGTCATCATTTCTATTTGTTATATTAGTACTTGTATTAGTATTAGTATTATAATTATAGAATATCGCTATAATAATACTTAATTGTTTATAATTTTCTATCATTTTATTCATAAAATTATCCTTAATATCTTCGTCATTTATTACATTTTTTATAATATTTAATATTATGTTATCATAAGCGCTCAATAGTATTTTATCAAATTTGCTGTAAGATAAATACATGTGTTTATTATTTATTGCGTAATATAATTGTGTATCATAAAACTCTAGTTTCTTTTTCTTAATATCTTTAATAATATTTTTATACCAATATTTACATACCATTAAATTTGTATAATTACTTGATATTTTTATAAAGGTAAAATACAAGTCATTATTAATCATAGTATTTATTATAATATATCTGTTATATATTTATGTATAACATTTTTATCAGGTGTTATTACCTTTTTAATATCATAATGGCTAATATATGATGCCCATATACCATCCATATCATCCTTATTGTCTGATACTATGATATTTTTAAACATTGACATCAAAATAAAATTAATTTCATAATTATTATTATTATTGTCGTCGTCTGTATAATTAACATAATTAAAGATATGTGTTGAGGAGTCATTGATATCTGATAGAATTGTTTTTGCCCATTCTATATCATCAGTTATAACTGCGCAATTTTTAATTTTCGCGACTTCCATAATACTTAAGGCATTAAAGTAATAATCATAATCTACGTTAGTATCTTTTAGAATGTGTAAAACTACTAAATCCTTATCTTGAACATTATTTCCAAAAAAATCTTGGATATCTCGATATTTATAATATGCCTCATACATCAAATCTTCGTTAGAATAAACTAAATCGAGTATTTTATTCTTAATAGATTCATCTATGTGCTTAAATGTTTTAGCAATAATACTAGTATCTGTATCACATATCTCGATATTTTTATAAGTTGCGCTTAATTCTTCGATATCAATATCATTAATAGACATTCTCTCAAAATTTATTTTGTCATATTTATCATCTTCGATAACTGTAAATAAACCATTGAATAAACTATTGGCATAGATATTATTACCTTTTCTGAATAAAATCTTCCTCTTAATATTTTTTTCATTAGATTTATTCAATATATTTATCAAATACGCTATATTGAATAATTGACAACCTATATTTTTGTTATTTTCAATAGATATAAAACAAGATTGTCGTAATGACTTTTTCATTTATTATTAATATAATAGTTAATCTTTAAGTCTTTAAAAAGATACGCTAATCATAGATATCGTAGAGGTATCTAGAATTTTCTAAAAAATATGAGAATATAATTTGAGTACATAACCTTTTATTTTCTAATATTTCAAAAGTTTTCTAGAAATTCTAAATAAAAAAAAGTTATGTACTCAAATTATAAATATCAAAAATTAGGATTATTCAGATATCTGGATATCCAGAATATAGTATTATATATAAGGTGGCAATAAATGAAAATATATTTTATATAAGTATATAATATAATATATAATAAAATATATGAAAAGATATTTCTTGGCTATATATCTGGCTTTTATAAATATCATAAGTATTTCAATTACTAATTCATATCCTATTAATATAGGACCGCATAATATACACAAATACGGTAATTATAATAGTAAAAATGTGTGCCTATTAAATTATAATAATGTTTATACATCTTTTTATAAATGGTCTAAAGATAATAAGGAATCTCAAGAAAAAATAATTAATGATACTATATGGTTAAATAAAAACAGATTTTCTACTCCTAACATAGTTCTCGGCATTTATAATAGTGATTCGGATTTAAATTATATCTGTTTATTGAGAAAATTGTCCAACGGACGCTTTAAAATATTAAATATTTTTGCGAATCCCAATAATGGTTTAGAAGATGATACATTGTTATTTGAAAATATATTGGGTTTTTGTATTGAAAATAAATATTCATTAAATGTTGATAAATTAAAGGAAATAGATAATAGTAAATACTATTTTACATACTTATATGCTTATAATTGTTCATAAATTATTTAATTTTTATACAGCGTCCTGTCTTCGGATTCAATACTTTCCCTTCAGGACATTCTTTGGCAACCTTATTATTCTTATCATTCTTGGCATTCATCTTTATTAGATTCTCTTTTTTTATACAGCGTCCTGTCTTCGGATTCAATACTTTCCCTTCAGGACATTCTTTGGCAACCTTATTATTCTTATCATTCTTGGCATTCATCTTTATTAGATTCTCTTTTTTTATACAGCGTCCTGTCTTCGGATTCAATACTTTCCCTTCAGGACATTCTTTGGCGACCTTGGCATTCTTATCATTCTTATCATTCTTATCATTCTTATCATTCTTATCATTCTTATCATTCTTGGCATTCATCTTTATTAGATTCTCCTTTTTTATACAGCGTCCTGTCTTTGGATTCAATACTTTACCTTCAGGACACTTCTTATCTATTTTGCTCAATGATACTTTAGGCAATTTATTAATTGATTTTATTTTAATACATCTATTAGTCAATGGATTCAATACTTTACCTTCAGGACACTCTTTTTTATCCTTCTTTGCGTCCGGTTCATTAACACTATTTTTATTAATATATATAATATTCCTAGGGCCTCTATTAAATGTAAAACATAATTCGTCCTTATCTTTTTTTAGGATATCTTTAATACTTTTATCTGTATGAGCATCTAATAAACACTCTTTTTTATTTATACAAAACTGACTATTTTTCTTAACATTCCAATCATATTTCATTAATTCGCATGGAATATGTATATTATCTGAAACTACTATACCATCTGCCGGCAGTTTATAAACTACCTTATCATTTTTAACATTGATATAAAAAACCTTTTTATCAATTACTTGCGATACCCATATTCTTTCATTGACATAATCCTCTTTTGTAAAATTTAAATCTTGTAAATGTATATCAATTGTACCACGCGTCCATCCATTATATACGTATCTATTACCCTTACATTTAATCCCGGTTATTGAATGTCCTCCTATTCCTGTGCGATTCCAATTTGATAATAGTACAGAATCTTGCTGATAGTTCATCCCTTTAATAATAACATTATCATCTAATTTAGCAATTTTATAAAATGGCGAATCTTTCGGAACTTTATAATATTCGGGAACATCATTATTAAAAGATTTAGTACAATTAATAATAATTACATCAGGATTTTCAAACTTCTCTAAAACTTTTTCTTTAGAAACATATTTAAAGAAAATCTTTATTTTATGGTCCTTTGTAATCTTATTATCAACATATGTATTATTATATTTAGAGTAATATAATAAATCATCTTTTAAATCAAGATATAATACTTTTACACCTAGCAATTTATAGATTTTCCTTATATATAATGATGGCGCATAACCTCCTTTTTTTACTTTAGGATTAAATGAAAACTTCTTTTTATTATATTTATATAGTTTTTCTAATATATATTCTGGTCTTATTTTATCAAAATATTCGTAATCATTATATATATTACTAGAACGCAGATACTTATTTTCTAAAATATATTTCAAGGTCTTAAATATTAATATTTTATTATTCCATTTCTTGGATTTTTTCAAAAGCAGTTTGCGACTCTCTTCACTATATAAAACCGCCATTAGAATACTATTAAACCAACATGTCGGACCATACTGTTTCAACGTAATAACATTGTCACAGTTATCTTTCATTGTATATCCTACAATATATCCTAGAATATATCCTAGAATATATTAATTATATTATTTAAAAATAATAAGAGAACAATTATATATATAAATAATGGTATGGAATATTGGATTAATTGGAAATGATTATAAAATACTAAACAATGCTACTAATAGTACTACTAATAGTACTACATATGGTTCATCTGGGATGTCAGTGTTTTCAGACTATTTTACTATAACTGAAAGCGGTAATATAGGTATTAATAGCAGTGAACCTAAAAGAAAATTAGATGTCATCGGAGATATATTTAATAATGGTATTATAATAAGTTCAAATATTCTCGGAAATCTAATGAATACAAGCAATTATTTACAAATTAATTATAATGATAATTTAAGCGCATCTCAAAGTAATATTTTAGAAGTTTATGGAACATCATTATTTAGAGGAAATGTAGGTATAGGAACATTACAACCACAAACTAGATTGGATGTAAATGGAAATATAACCGCTACGCAGTTTATAGGTCTCGGGAGCAATATTACAAAAATAAATGCGGCAAACATAGATTCAGGAGTATTAAATGTTATTTATGGAGGCACAGGTATTAATAGTATTATACCAAATCATTTATTATTTGGTGATAATGATAAAATAAAACAGGATTCTAACTTAACATATATTAATAATATATTAAAAACCGGGGGTTTTGAAGGTGATGGTTCTAAATTAAGAAATATCAATGCTGATAACATTACACAAGGTATTTTAGTCCCTGCTAGAGGAGGAACGGGAAATCATATATATAATATCAAAGGTGGTCTTTTATTAGCAAATTTAAATAATATTGATGTAGTTGATAAAACAACAATTAATCAATCTAGTGATTTAAGATGGAATAATAGTTCAAATACATTTGAAGTTAATGGAAATATTAGAGTTCCGGCATATAGCAATTTAATAATTGGTAATCAACAACTAAATTATAACATATTAGGCGAATATCCTTTGGCAACGGGTAATATCGCTGGTATTATAAAATTGAGTGCTGATTTTAGATTAAATAATAATAATGAACTTTTATATACAAAAGAGTCCACTTCAAAATGGGGAAAAAAAGAAAATAGCGACTATATATATTATCCTACAGAAACAGTTACGAACAATCATTGTGTTGGGATTGGTACTGAACCTAGAGATAATTTAAATCGCTTGGTTGTTGATGGAAATATTAATATAACAAATGGAGTTTATAAAGTAAATGGAATTGATATAAATGAATACAATTCAAATATTTTAACATCTAGAATAACAAATCTAACATTAGATAATATTAATAAGTTATTTTGCGGAAATAAAAATAGATGTTTTACATTAAGAGCAAATGCTGCAAATAATAATAGTGAAGAATATCAAATAGGTTCGATTGATAATAATTCAGCAACAATTAATAATAGTTTTAGATTTTTAGAAAGAGTTATTTTTGATAAAGGTATTACTTTAGATAGTGGTCAATTTACTATTAATACAGGAGGAACAAACAATTATGTGAATTTACAGTCAGTTAATATTGAAAGTTACAATACTAATCCTATATTAAAGGTAAACCAATTGAGTCCTGGTGGACATACTATGGAACTTTCTAATAATGGTTCTTTACAAATGATTTTGAGAAGTAATGGCAACTTGGGAGTAGGTGCATTTCCTGTAGAAAGACTTCATGTTATTGGAAATATTGTTGCCACCGGAACAATAACTCATTCTTATTCTGACGAAAGACTCAAAATATTTACATCAAATATACATAATTCTCTCGATATTATAAATAATTTAAATGGTTATTATTATTCACCAAGCGAAAAAGCGATAAATGCCGGGTTTGAAAATGAAAAACAAATAGGTCTTAGTGCCCAAGAAGTTCAGAAAGTTCTTCCTGAAATTGTTAAAATAGCGCCATTCGATATGTCTAAAGATGAGAACGGAACAATTTCTTCGGCATCAGGAGAAAACTATCTAACAATATGCTATGAAAGATTAGGCGCCGTATTTGTAGAAGCAATTAAAGATTTGACATCGCAAATAAAAGAATTAAAGGAAGAAAATATCTTAATTAAAAAAGAGTTGAGTAATATGAAAAAAATCATAACAGCAAACTATCTAAATTAGAGAATTATCTAGAATTATCTAGAATTATCTAGAATAAATATTACTATATATATTTAATATTTCCCTATCATATATAGTATTAGGAGGTTTTTTCAATATTTCGCTATTCTTTGGTAAATATTTCATGTAATATTCTTTTATCAATAGTTCTTCTATATTGTTTATAATAACATTTCCTTGATTTTTCATATCTTTCATATTTATCTATCTATTATGTAAAATAAAAAATAATATATAATATATAATATATATCATTTTTTATCCATTTTTATCTCGATACAAACTACTATTATTGCTAAATTACGAAAGCAACTTCATGATTTCTTCGTCAGTTAATTCATTATCATGTTGGTAGATTAGTCGCGATGTTGAATGCAACTCTTCGCTTTCATCGAAACTATAAGAACTGCTTGGCGTCAGCGAAGTCGTAGGAGACAGCGGTGGCGTAGAATAATCAACCAATGATGTTTGAGAAGATACGGACCTCGTAAATTTATTTACAGGATAATGAAGCGCCTCGTGAATCACGATGATATTATCCATGATTAGCGTGGCGAAATCAACTTCGAGAATAGGAGATTCAGTGATAGGTCCGAATCTATTTATATACTGACTAATCACCAAAGATTGTCCATACAAATAGATTAAGAAATCAATATGCATCATATTTTTGTAGATATAGTCTTGAATACAAGGAATTTTGTTTTTTTTCGCTTCTTCAAAATCGCTCGACGAATTAATAGCGATAATAATGTCAGTAATATGCTTTCCATATCCTCCCTCCATGATAGCATTGATATTTCCGCTGTCGTTGCGAAAGGATACAACAAAGTTCTTCTGCGCAGACATATCTACGATTAAGAACTAGATGTCTTTTCTTCGAGGTACTTCGATTTACGATGGGCAAGTGTCGCTTTAGGTATTGGCTTGGTGGCGAATTAATAAAACATATAAGCAATCAAATTTTATAAATAGTAATATAATTTAGAACAAATTATGAATATAATTAAATACATATTTTATATTATGTTAGTCGCGAATATTAATCACGCTTATCACTTAATACCATGTGTATATAATAAAAATGTTAAGGCATTAAGAGTAATAAAAAATAAGTGTGCGTATATTAGAAATGCTACAGAATACGCTTTAGAAATATTAATAATTATAGATATATTGTTGCCAAAGAAGATTATTTCTTCCAAGTAGCGAAGCAATTCTTAATTAATTTTTTATTATAAATAGTATATGAGAATATATACTTTTTATCAATACTTTCCATAATATCATATAGATTTTCAATATTCATTTAGTGTAATACTATATATGCTATATACTTTATATGAAATGTATGAAACGTACAATCTATATTATGAATCTACGAGGTGATGATAATTGTTTTCCATATTTAACATTTTTGTAATCTAAACTATCATATCTCTGTTTCTTATCAATCTTTTGGCGAATTAGCGTCAAATCTAAAGTATCCCAATAAGTATTATATGTTGTTTTGTAATTGAAATCCTTATTTATTTGATAATAACTCAATGTATCATGTATTTTAGGAATATTAGATGATATTTTATATTTTTTTCTGTTAAATCCGGTAATATTATTATTCCTCCAGATATTATCTATTCTGTTATAATTTTTAGACGCTATTATATTGAAATCTGTAAATATAATATTTTCAATGCGAAAGATATTATCAAAATCTTTAACATTCGGATATTTTATATCACTGCGTATTATACTTTTATTCATAATATTTTTCATATATTTTTCTATTATATTAGAAAGACATCATTTTTTACGAAAATATTACAAAATAAAAAATATATAATACATACAATACATTACCACAACAGTAATTCGATAATTAAATAATTTTAGCAAGAATGGTTTTCTGCTCCCTCGTAAAATCCGCAAAGCAGTTTTTCCGAATAGGCAATCCAGCGCTTGCGAATACATCGTCTTCATGTACCCAATCGCCGACCCATCGTCTATCAACAATACACGATTGACCTCCGCCGCACGGACACATAAGTTCTTGCGACATATCCATTACCAATTTTTTCTTCGCGGGTTTCTTCGGAGCATTCGGAATATCTACTTTGATTTTCGAGTTAGTATCTCTAGGCGTAGAGAGAGCAGTGTTTGGCGCATAAGAGTTCATGGTATTTGATAATAATAAACTATACGATACACAGTCAATTTTTAGAATATACTATGTAATTTAGAACATATACATATATAAACACATATATATAATAAATTATATTAAAATAAATAATACAGATGTCTAATACTACGGATACTACAGATACTACGAATACTACGGATACTACGGAATATTACATATATATCAATGCTTTTTGGTATGGATTTATGGATAAAACACATGCGAATAATATAGGAATATTTGAAAATATATTTTCAAAAACTATTATACGAAATTTCAAAATTACAAATGATTTAAATATAGCGAATGTATTGTTTGAATCGGTGTTTGGTGCTACACTAGTAGATGTTAAGGTGTGGAAGTATAAAATCTTTTTTTCAGGAGAACCATATATAACAAATCCTGAAAAATATGATTTATTATTGTATTCAAGTGAAACGCGAGATAATATTGTAGACCTACCATTATATATTGTATATTTACAAAATAGTAATTATTTAGATAGAATAATTAATAAACCGATGATAACAAAAATACCAGAAAAATTCTGTTGTTTTATTGTATCTAATGATACTTGCGATACGCGCAATAGAATGTTTCATTATTTAAAACAATATAAAAAGGTTGATTCTGGAGGAGCATACGCTAATAATATAGGTTATATAATTCCGAGACCTGAATGGACTGAAACATTTAGGGCATTTATTAGCAATTATAAATTTATCATATGTTTTGAAAATAACAAGATAGGCACATATTCGACGGAGAAAATAATAAATCCTTATATGTCTGGGAGTATTCCTATATATTGGAGTTCGGACCACATACACAAAGTTCTTAATCCAAACTCTATGTTATTCTTGAAAGGAGAAGACAGAGAATCTCACGTTAATTTAATTAATGAGATTATTGAATTAGATAATGATGATGAAAAATATCTAGAGTTTATTAATCGTCCCGCATTTAACGTAGATACTACTTATTATAACAATAATTATACTATAGATGCTATTGCGAGTAAAATAGATAATGTATTATTAAAAAAATTATAGGATAATAAGGATATATAATAAAAACCGTATGATATTCTTAATTCTGCCTAATCAACTATTTGATATTAAATATTTTGACAAGTCATACAAGTATATACTATGGGAATGTCCTCATTTTTTTACAGATTATAATTATAATAAAAAGAAATTGCTATTACATCGCGCGTCAATGAAATACCAATATGATTTGATGAAAAAGAGCGGGTATAGTATAACATATTGCGAGTTTAATAAAAAACTTGCCGACACTGAACAATATACATTATATTATCCTATAAATAAATTAGATATATTAAAACTACCTAGGAACACTATAATATATGATAGGGATACGCCTAATTTATTATTATCCCTTGAACATATTAAAAGATACCGTGATAAAACTGACAAGTTTTTCTTTAACGCATTCTATATGTGGTCTAAAAAGGAACTTGATATAATATCTAATATTAAATCACAGGATAAATTAAATAGACAGAAACCGAAAAATATTGTATGTATCGCTCAACCTTACGAAGATATGGTTGTAAAAAAAGAAATATCAAAGTATATTGAAGATGCTAAAAAATATATTGAGAAACATTTTAAAAATAATTGTGGAAATTTAGGTAAAGAGAACCATTTTATATATCCGATAACACGAGCGGATTCTCTAAAATGGTTAGAGCATTTCATTAAAAATAAAATTAAAAATTATGGAAACTATCAAGATTACATAGACAAAAACAATAGGCATTTATGCCATTCTCTTTTATCAGCATTAATAAATATAGGTCTTATAAATCCTATAGATATAATAAATATATTAGAGAAAGAGCGCAAGACGCGAGATATTCCTATGAATAGTTATGAAGGATTTATAAGACAACTTTTTTGGCGCGAATATCAACATTACTGCTATTTATATGTAGATTTTTCCGGGAATTATTTTGGAAATAATAGATTATTAACTAAAGAGTGGTATTCTGGAAATACAGGAGTCCTCCCGGTTGATGATAGTATTCGAGAAGCATTTGAAACCGGATATCTTCATCATATTAAAAGATTAATGGTTATTGGAAATTATATGAATTTATGTAATATAAGACCACGCGAAGGGTTTAGATGGTTTATGGAGTTTTCTTGCGATTCCTATGAGTGGGTCATGTATCAGAATGTATATGATATGGTATTCTTTACTACTGGAGGAAAAACTATGCGCCGTCCTTATATATCATCATCTAATTATATTTTAAATATGAGCAATTATTCGAAGGACAAGTGGTGTGAAATATGGAATAATAAATACAGAGATTTTATTAAGAAAAACAAAAAGAAGTTATGGAAATACAGATATTACGTAGCGTTAAAATGATGGTATAAGCAAACCAAAAACTTAATAATTTTTTATTTTTAAAATTTGAGTACATAACTTTTTTATTTTGAAATTTCTAGAAAACTTTTGAAATATTAGAAAAATAAAAGTTATGTACTCAAATTCTATTTTTATATTTTTATAAAAATCTCGGTTCGACCTATACTGTTATTATAATACCGAGATTCTTATAAAAATAATAAAAAAATACTATTGGGATATAGAAGATTACAATACATTATAGCACATAGCATGCTCATTATAACAAAAGATTATCGCAAACATATTTAACATAGTTGATGTAATAGTTTGGGAAGGAGAGGGCATTTATATTAAAATCAACGTAATCTAAAACATTTTCTTGTAGATTAGTATTTAGACCTTCAATAATAAGAGCATTTAATTTAATTTGTAAATTATCTGAAATTATATTTTTGAATCTCTTCATTATAATTGATAAATATATATACAAGTTCATACGAATTAGCATTTTAACACTTAAATTTTCATCATATTCGCCAATATCAATATCAATATCATTATCAATATCATTATTTTGAGACATTTTTTCAGTTTGTATATCTTCGACGTATGATAAAACCGGTTGAATGAAATATTCAAAATTATTGGGTCGTAGTTTTTTATTACAAATATCTTGAAAAACCCACAGACACATTATAATACCTTGATAATTACTATTATAGCAATTGTAATACAGATTAAGTAATGATTTCAATATGTAATGCGATTTATTAGTCGGAGATAAACTAAAGTTATTTTTATGCTGTAAGATTTGTGCTGTAATTTCTTTGTTCTCTTCGCAATTATATTTTTTAATCATATGTTGGGTCATGATAATAGTAAGAATATCTACAGAACACCCTTTAATTACCATAATTTCTTCATATTTTTTAGAATCTATCAAATGCTTCAAATCAAAGTATCTTCTGTATTTCGATGATACCTTTTTCAGTTTATCATAATCCCTTATATCAACATGATTCTTAAAGCAATCTAATATATCCTCTTGTAAAAAGATACTATTCATTGTAAAAAAATAAAATACAATATAAATCATTTTTTACGAAAATAAAATACTAATATCGGGGGCTCGCACAGCAATTACTCGTAAATTTGTGGTATATAGAGTTCATTCATTAAATAAATTATCATATTTATATAATACTTTTTGAAATATTTTTCATCAGCATATACACCCTGATATATAATTTCTAAATATTCATCTAATTTCATATTTTGCGTTTTGAATAAATTAATACAACTTGGTCTATATGTATTAATTATATTATCTGCGCATCCGCTAAATTTCTTTACGATAATAAATAGCAATATACCTACATTCAATTTATATAACAACTCTAAATTTTCATTATAATAATAGTCTATATCATTTTTAAAATATTTAGTAATAATCGTTAAAGAAGCACAGAACTCGCCAATATCTCCATAATATAATTTATCATTATTATATAACTCCATAATAATATTCTTAAGATTCTCATATTTCTTCTTTAAAGTATTGTATAAAATATCAATAAGATATTCTATAATAAATATATTATTGTTATTGATAGATATCTCTATATAATTAGAATATTTCAATAGTTTTTTAATAATTGTCTTGTTTTTCTTAAATTTATATTTCTTTCTAACATTATAATCAATAATTTTTAGAATCATCTCAACGGACGACCCTTGTATATTCAGCAGTTTATCATAATATTTATTGATAAGCAAGGGTTTCAAATCAAATAAATTTCTGTGTTTTACAGAGACATTTTTCATCTTATCGTAATCATTAATATCTAAATGACCTTTTAAATAATCCAATATATCATCGTTTAATAATAACGACATTATTAATATACGATGATATGCGCTATATCATATAAACTATATTACAAAATATAAAATATCAATTTTTATACTCTCAAAGATATTTTCCCAAGCGATTCTAATGAAAAAGTAATTTATCTGATTCTATCTCGAACCGCTACTAAATCTAGATCGCGAACTCTATAATATTCTTTCTTATTATTTGGCAATTTTCTCTCAATCATAAATGGTAGGCGTCCTTCAGTGAGTTCTTTCAACGCAATTTGACGCAATTCCATATTACTTTTAACATCTGTAGTAATATTGTCAATAAATAGAGGTGCCCCAGAGGCAATTTGTTGCGTCCTCAAAGCGATAATTTTGTCAAACTCATAAATTGTCATAATTGGTTTTGAAATTTTAGTATCATTTAAGTGTTCGACAACTTTTAGAACATCCTCTACAACATTCGTCTTATATGTAATCGCCATTATGTTCTTTATAATCTATTAATATAATATCATTTTTTTATTTATATAATAAGATTTTTCAATTTCTCAATTTAATATTAAAAAATACAGAAATATAAAAATACATATATATAATATCCATATATTTTTCTCACAAACTAGACGCCGATTTACACGTGTTTATTAAAATTTGCGAACCCTCTCACATACAATATGCGATATTTATCAATAGTTTAAATTTCTGGAAACTCTTCAAGAATCCTAATCTCTTCGCGTAGCCTATAAATTCAATACGCTTCATAAATTCTTCATGAATCTCTTTCTTATTATCATTGATAATAAGAATCTCATTGATAATAATCTCCTCCTTATTATCAATGAGATACTTCTGATAATTAGTAAGAACATTAGTAGTCGCCATTCTTCCTAATATGTTGTAGATTAAACTTTGATAAGACTTTTGATAGAGTGATGCTTCTGATACCAAAAGATACGCGTTAGACACTAGTGCGTATAGGGACCTTGACTGTGATAGTAATATTTTAGATATACTATCGTGTCATTTTTTATATTATAAGTGCTAAATTATAACAAATATATTTATTTTTCCATCTAAATATGTTATAATTTAAGCATAAAAGTTAAAAATTGATATGTGTCCCCTCGTAATATATCTTGATATATTACTAGTCTATCCAGCGACCTGCGTATATTGTTATAGATTGCCTCGGCGATGGAAGGAGACGGGTGTCCCGGATGCGAACGTGGTATAAAAGAGAATAAATTCAGTCTATGCGTTCTTCCTACACAAATGGGAAAGACATTTGTAATAGTTAATAAAATAATGGAAAGCCTAGAAAAAGATAAAGAATGTGGAAGAAGTATTCATATAGTATTTACGATGAATACTCTATTGAATAATAAGCAATTCTCTAATAGATTGGCGCGTGTAAATGATATATATGGAGATAGCGCAGTTTGTATATTTGCTTCGGTATATAAGGGCGAATATAGACATATAAATAGTGCGGAAAAGATATTTACGGATCCAAAGAATGACAAGATAACACCAGAACTGCCTAGAATTATAATAGCGTGTAGTAATAACAAGAGGTTTAACGACTGTTTTGATATTATAAAAAAATTGAACGAGGGACAGTATGAAGTTAAGAGAGTATTCGTATATTTTGACGAACTTCATAAATATATAAAAAATTCTGCCGCCAATAATATGCGCAAAAAGATAGAGAGTATCAATAATCTAAATATTGTTGCTGGATTATATGGGATGTCGGCATCGCCTAATAATATATGGAGTGATAATAAAGTGGGATATTGGTCTAAAATTAAAATATTACATATAGACAATTATTATGATACGGATTATATGGGATACGAGGATATCAATTTTATATGTGATATTGCCGAATCTAATAAATGCGGTGATAAGAAAACTATGAAACAAGAGTATATAAAACAGGGATTTAATAATACTGAAATATTTACTATAAATTTTATTAAAAATGTGCTCGATAAGTATCCTAATATATTATCTAAATCCGCTAGAGTATTTATACCTGTAAATATTAGGAGGATATCTCATAATTATATTAGGGAGCATCTGTTTAATTGCGATAGTTCTTGTATTGTAATTATGCTAAATGGTATAGAGAAGAATATTCAATATAAAAATGCGTCTGCTGAAACTATAACTATACCATTGATATTAAAAAACGGCGAACTAGGAGATTTAATTGCGTATTATATAGAATCTAATAAAATTACAAACAGACCTATTGTATATGTTGGGTTTAATTGTGTTGGGATGGGACAGACACTTATAACAGAGAAATTGGGAAATTTTACATCGGCAATATTTGGGTATAATAATATACTGAATGATACAATGTACCAATTGTTTGGAAGAATTACAGGAAGATTTAAAAAATGGGCGACGTATAATTCAACCACTGTATATTCTACACAAATGTGTAAAAATATATGTTCTGTTATGGAAAAATGTGCTAAAAATATCATTGATAAGCATAATGGCGAGGAATTAGAAAGCAATAAATATTTGGCGCCTTTTAGTCTAAAAGATAGAACCCCGGGCGTACATCAGTTAAAACATAACTTCGAATTAAAAGACGTGGAATATTTTGAGTTATCGAAATTAATCGATACTATTCCAGAAGTTTCTAAAACATTAACTGACATATTTAATACTAAAATAGAATTAAACGAATCCGGATATTTCTTAAATATTGACGGATACTATATATCCAAGTATCTCAAGAAATATTACCATAAAAAACACAAGGAACTTAAAGCGTCAGACAGAATTACTAGTGATAATTTGAAGAATATTAATTCGTCGCATATTACTAAACAAAATAAGAACCATAAATATATAGTATTGCCTATATATGATAGTGATGTACCGGAATCAAAGAATTGTAAATACTATATTATGTATAGTATCTAGAAAAACCATAGATAGTTGAATCTGTCTATATTCTCTAGACTCTTTATATTATCTATATTCTATCTAGAGATATATACTATTTTTTATATTCGAGTTAGTACTAGTTAGTACTTGTTATTAATTACGTTCCATGTTACTAGCGCAAGGATGCCTCCAATAGTCTGTGCTAAAATATAAACTAATAATTTAACAAAACCAATTGTTCCTTTAAGGTACATGATGAAACTCAATGTTGAGTTGAAGAAACCTCCTGAAACTTTACCAAACATATAAACTGCTGCTAACAAACCAATAGCAATAGGAAGAGGGTCGGTTGATTGTAATATACACATGAAGAAAACATAAGTGCCTACGCATTCTGCAAATATTTGGTCTAACTCAATTTTGTCATTCATTATTTTTTCAAAAATACTTACTAATATAATAATATATTTTTAAATTTATAAATACAAGATAATAATTATATAATCATAGGATATCATAGCATATCATAGCATATCATAGGATATTACTATAGTAATTTGAGATTTTTACAAATTTCAAAACATTTACCATTGAATCTTTCTAAATTAAACTCTGCGGACGCTATATTATAAATGTCTATGTTGTTTTTAATACTTTTATACTCTACATTAGGTTCGAAGCATTTATCACATGATAATATAATTATTATTTTATATTTTAATTTTGGGTATTTTTCTGAAATTACATTATCGAGATTTTCGGCATCTTCTATATCGCTTACAATTTTATTATATTTACCATCTTGTTCAGAATGATGATGACAGCAATGACCATTTCTTAAGAAAATTATCTCTTCTTCGCCCTTCTGTAAAATATCTAACAATCTATTACATCTTCTTATATATTTATCTATATCATTTTGTATTAGATTAGCATTATCAAAATCGTGATGAAAATATATATCATATACATTTATTCTATTATTCAATGGGTTTATGAATTGTCTAAAATCATCTGCTAGACACCTTGAAACACCATTGTATGATACGCACCAATCAAATGGTAGCGACATTTTCCGTAGATTGTACTTTACGCAAAAATCGGCAACTTTACAATCTACTCCAATTGGTACTATAAGCATATTGTATTACTATTTTTATTCTTTTATTATCGTAATAATATATACATTCTTTTATATACAACAATCTTATATAAAAATTTATTATTTATAAGAAAATCTATATAAAATAATAAAAATTGAATATTATTTTATGTAAAATAAATAAGAATGAATAATAATTGTCCTCCTCCAAAAGTCTTAAACCCTCGTACCGGAAAATGTGTCGGTGCGGCATATTTAAAAAAATTAAATAATAAAAAGGCGGTACTTAAGGAACAAATAAATGACATTGTCGAAGTTCCCGAAGTTCCCGAAGTTCCCGAAGTTCCCACTGCGCCTACCATTCCTGAAGTACCTAAAGTACCTAAAGTGGCAAAAGATAAACCTAAAAAGGGGGTCAATGCGATTGATTATAAGCAATCTATTATAGAGAATCTAAAAATATTGGAGGATTATGAGAAACTTAACAAGGAACCTTTTAAGGCGAGAGCATATAGTAAAGTAATAGATTCTATAGAATTGTTTCCGGGTTCTATAAATAATATGGATGATCTTAAAAATATAAATGGAATTGGTGACAAGATAAATGCTAAAATAAAAGAACTAATAGAAACAGGTAAAATGATGGCCGTCGAAAACGCTTTAAATGATCCGCGATTTTCATTACAGAAAAAATTAGGTAATTTATATGGCGTAGGTCCTGTTAAAATTAATGAACTCATGAATAAGATTAGTACATTTGAAGAATTATATGAACATCCCGAATTGCTCAATGAAAAACAAAAGATAGGTTTAAAATATTATAATGATATGAATATGCGCATTCCTATGAGCGAAGGAAAGAAACATTATAAAATTATAGATAAAATATTTAAAAAGGTTTATAAAGATATTGAATTTGAACTAGTAGGAAGTTATAGAAGAAAAAATAAGGATATGGGTGATATTGATATTCTTATAAAAAATCGCGATGATTTAGATATTAAAAATTTAATATCTGAACTTACTAAAGGAGGTTATATTATAGAAACTCTTGCGAGTGGAAAAAGCAAATTTATGGGATTATGTAAATTATCTCCGGAATTACCTGCTAGAAGAATAGATATATTGATAGCAGACCCATCATATTACTACTTCGCATTATTATATTTCACGGGATCCTATTCATTTAATATATATATGCGAAGAATCGCTTTGGAAAAAGGATATTCATTGTCTGAATATGGAATTAAAAATAATACTGATAAGAAATTTATAGATACTAAAGATTTAATTAATTCCGAAGAAGATATCTTTAAATTTCTAGATATCAAATATGTTCCTCCTAATAAAAGAAATATTGTCTAATATCACTGTAATATTACATATTACATATTACATATTACAAAATATCATAAGTTAGATCACCTAGGCGACTATTGTACGCGTCGTATCCGCGAAGTCGCTTATTATCACCTAAATCTGGGATATCTTGTAATCCTTGTATATCGCACAAAGGACCTCTTTTAATATCAAGAACGTCAATATCTTTATTATCGATACATAAATTATAATTATCTACATCTATAATATTTGTTTGTGCCGCCAGTAAATTTTCTTCGGTTATATATGGTACAAAATTATCTACGGCGAATTCATTAAATATATTTTTTTTCTTCGGCATTTCCATAGAGCATTTATCGCAATCCTTATCACATTTATTGTGTTCTTTTGATACATCCTTTATATCCCTGATATCCGCAATATCTTTCGGTGTGCTTATATTGCTGCGAGAATCAGCGTCTATACAACGCACGGTCGTAGCAGACGAGACAGACGATGCGCGCAGGACGTCTGGTAATGATATTCTGGGTTTATCTTTATTGTCATTAATATTTTCCATATTTTCGCGTTCTCTTTTATTTTTAATTTCTTCTGTATAAATCCTGAAATATATAACGAGAACTCCTATAGTTAATATGAATCCTGTAATATTATCTAATAACATTAGAATTGCGATACAAAATATTGCGATATACAATTGTATTGTAGGATCTTTAAATAATTTTTTAAAAGGTATTTCAACAATAATTATAATAGCAAATAAAATAACAAATGCTAATAATCTAAATGTGTTAATATACATTTATGTTTATGTTTCTATTATAATTCATATAAAAAAATGATGTATATAATTATATGTATATTAGTTTATTAGTTTATTAATAATGTTATCAATAAATGGATATAGCATATCTAAAACCTCTTTGAAAAATGAAGAAATTGAAAAAATTAAAAAAGACCTAACAATGAAACCTCGTGTTAATTTTGATATGGGAAATAATAATGATGCTGAAGAACTCGTTTTTGAACTGTATAGAGAGACTGATAAAAGAATCTATATACCGCGATATTATGGTTTAGTTAATTATGGGGTTCCAAAAGTATTAAAAGTATCAGGAGGCGCGGATATATCTGTAGGGTTCGTGGGCAGATTGCGAGAATCGCAAATGGAACCTGTTAATAACTTTTTGGAAGCGGCCAAAAACCCTCAAAAAATGGGAGGTATTATTTCAGTTCCATGTGGTTTTGGAAAGACTATAATGAGTTTATATATCGCGTGTGCTTTAAAAAAGAAGACGATGTTTATAAGTCATAAAGATTTCTTAAACCAGCAATTTATAGAAACGGTAAGGGAGTTCGCACCATCGGCATCAATTGGAATGATTAAACAGAAAAAGGTAGATGTTGAAAACAAAGATTTTATTATAGCATCACTACAATCCCTGGCAATGAGAGAATATGATATTAAAATATTTGAAGATATAGGATTCGTAATTATCGATGAAGTTCATCATACAGGAGCGCAGGTTTTTTGTAGAGCGTTTAAGAATCTAAATACGCCTATAATTCTAGGATTATCCGCTACATTAAATCGCAAAGATGGAATGAGAAAGGTGTTTGAATATTATATAGGCGGTTCGGTATATTCTATTAAAAATAAGGAATATACGGATGTTGATGTTAATATACATAAATATTATGTGCCCGACATTGAATATTCTCTGGTTAAAAAAATGTGGAACGGAAAAGAGAACATTGCGGCAATGATTAATAATATATGTTCTTATAAACCTAGGATAGAATATATAATTAATATTTTATCAGAAATCTTGAAGAACGAACCAGATAGGAGAGTGCTTATATTAAGCGAAAGAAGAAATCAATTAAAATCTATCGAAGATTATATAATAGAGCAAAATATTGCGAATAAAGATTACGGTTATTATGTTGGTGGAATGAAGCAAGAGCAACTAAATATATCTTCTGGAAAACAAATAATTCTCGCTACTTTTCAACTCGCTTCAGAAGGTTTTAACGTTCCCACACTCAACACTGTAATATTCGCATCGCCAATTTCAGATATTCAGCAATCCATCGGGCGCATATTACGAGAAAGACCAGAAGACAGGAAGTATACTCCGCTATGTATTGATATCGCAGATGAATTTTCTGTATTTCATAGAAAAAATAGTGCTCGTTTGAAATTTTATAGAAACAATAAATACAAAGTATCTTATTATCAAGATAATGAGAAAATAGAATGCGCAAACGATAATGAAGACAATGAAGACAATGAAAAAGGAAACGACAACAACAATAACACTAATGGCAATGACAATGGCAAGGACAATGGCAATGACAATGACAATTATAAAGGGTGCGCTAGATATAGTGATGTAAATGGTAAAACTAAAAAGAAGATTATGTTTATTAATGACGATGAGTAATTAGTTAAAAATATTAATGTAATATAGTAATAAGATGGAAGAAGAAGACAATTCTTTTGAGGCTATACTCTGGGTATTTTTAGTATCAATATTAATAATGGCTATCGTATATTATATTAATTATTATTTTACCTATAATAATCAAACCCTTTTAATACCTAATAATAAAAACGACGAATTATATAATAATGAACTAAACAATCGCTATATTCAAGATAATAAAGAAAAAAGAAATAATCCCGCGCCACCTAAATTAGTTAATTTATACAATGAAGATTATAAAAAATTAGAGAATAAAAATGATATTGAATATGTAAATAAAAATACCATATTATTATATAACGATGAACTTCGGAATGATTTAAAGAAGGACAATGATAATTTTGATGTAGAAATAATAAGACCGTTTATAAAAAATAATACATTTGATAGTGATTTGGAAAAAGTATATGTCGATGATATAGCGGATAACACGGACCCTGATAATAATTATAATGAAATATATGATTATAGTGTAAAACTTCAAAAAACAGATTTGCCCGTCGCTAATGTTCCTATATGTATGCTAAAAGATAACAAATCCCTAAAATTATCTGAAAGATAATATGAATATATGAAAGCATCAAGAAATGAAAGCATCAAGATATAAATATATAAAAAAATGAGCATATATATATAAAATCTCGGAAATGTTTAGATATATTATGTTATCGACGCTATCTGTATCAATCGCATTTTCTAATTTCAATTTAGCGACAACTAGCACTTTAGTTCCTCGCACGAGCGTAGATACAAATGCCAACGTAAAACCAAATGTGAATAGTGTCGCATTTAACCCTATTTATCACGTTAATCCTATTTATCCTCTTTATCCTATCAATAATACATATCCTACATATTATACAGATTACACTGGATATGATAATATTTACAAATATAAATTATTTGAAATTAAAAATGATAGATTGAGTATTATGGAAGCCATCAAAAGTTCTTTTCGTTCCTTATATTATCCGTTTGAAAGAAAAATACCGCTATACGCAAGTGTATATAAAAATAATAGTTAATATTGCTAAAATTATTAGAGCATTAGTGTGTTATCAAAATATATAATTTAATATTTTTTTATATATTATAGATATATTAGCGACTTCTTGTAATCCTTTATGATTATGATTGTGTTTATTTTTATTATTATGTAATAAATTTTCATTCTCTTCAGTCTCTAAAGATTCTATCTTGCGAGTCGCTTTATCTATACCAGTCATTTCACATTCCCTAACATACTTATATTTATTTTGAATAAAATAATATCCTATCATATTTTTACTGTTATTACAATATTATATTTTATATTTACAATATTATTGTACTATATTTATTACAATATCAAAATTATCATTATTATTTTTTTTTATATCAATTAAACACGATTTACTTAATAGAAATTTGCGACCACAATATTTGCTATTTTTCATTTCCTTTTCATTATATGTTCCTATGTATTCGCAAAAGTCTTTAATAGCCTTATGAGAATATCGTATATTTAACTTTGTAAAAAATATTTTACAGATTACTATATATTTTAGAGACAATAATTCTGTTTTACTATATTCAGCCATACATTTGCGAGTATAATCAGAATCTATATAATTTATTTTGGATATTAAATTGGTAATAATTAGTTCTTCAAAAATATCTTGCGTATTTGTTATATAATCTCTTAAATAAAAGAAAGAATCTATTACTGAATTATCCTCTATTCCTTCGTTGTTTTTTAGATGTAATAATGACGGTTTTACATTATCTCTAATTTTCCCGCGAATAGACCAACTAGGAGTGCTATCATATAAATACGGAATGCTATTGCTATTTGCGTAATCTATAATATGCTTTTTTTCGACATTTAATAATGGGCGCCAAAACATAATCCCTTCTATTTCCTTAAGTACTTCCATACCACATAGATTATTATAGTTGCTCTTATTTGAAATATTAGTTAATACATTTTCGAAACAATCGTCTTTATTATGTCCTAATAAAACATATGTACTGTCATTCTTAATATTAAGTCGGTACATATCATATCTAATATTTTTAGTTATATCTTCATATAAATCGCGCAATCCATTATGTAAACAATTATTGCGCGAGATTTCATTAATAGTTCTAAAATATAATTTAACTCCTAGTTTATTACAATAATAATTAACAAAATCTAATTCGTCTACCGAATGCTCTCTATTATTATAATTTATATGAACAGCAATGATATTTTTAATTTTCCTAGAATTATAAGTATCTTTAATATACTTACACAAATATAGCGCAACCATACTATCGACGCCACCAGATAATGAAACGATTATGGTAGAATTATCCTTGAGTTTTTCTATTTCCTCGCAAATATTATTATGAACAATTGGGCATATTACAGATATATTATTCCTTTTATCTAGGCACTTCGGGTCTAATATGTCTTCATTGATATCTTCCCGCGTTTTAATGCGAATACTGTTTTTCATAGATAATATATTTATTTCTTTATAAATATTATTAAGAGTCGCATGAAGATACCTGCGACATTTATGTTTATCTTCAGCGCTCGCCTTTTCATACAATGATATATATATATTGATAATTTCATAAATTTTATCAATATCCTTCAAATGCCTATAAGGTAGATATATAAAACTCAATTCATCTATGGTGAATCTAGTAATTTCGTTATTATTTTTAAATAATAATATATTAGAAAAATTTACTGCTTTCCTTGAATATTCAATGACATTAATATTAGTATCATAAACACGCTTAAAATGTCTTGAAATCTGGTCTAGTAATATAATACACGCAATTATGGTTTTATTATCAAACTCGCGAACATTATTAATATAAATCTCATATATATCATATGTATCTTCGATATATTTATAGTACTTATCGCATAAATACGTATCTATCTTGTTATCTTTAGAAAACCAATAATCCTTATTACTAAACCAATCATCATATAAATCATTTAATACACGAAGTTCATACATATAATATTATAATATTATAATGATATATATTTATATCTATACTTTCTCATATTCGTCTGTGTCATTATCACTTATATTTATGCGGATATCTTGGATATCCTCGATATCCTTTACGATTATTGATTCAATTCGACGTTTATTGATTTTATTGTTCAATTTGGCAGCCAATTCAGTATCAATACAATGGTTTAATAGTTTATTATATTTGCGCTGTAATAATTTTAATTCATTATTTTTCTGCTCTAGTATTTTATTAAGTTTATTTACTTCTCTAACATAAAAATTATTTGTAAGAGAACTATCGTTAGTTTCAATAGTATCTTTCGAGAAAATATATAGCAGATTATCAAACATTATTATATACTAATATAAAAATAATATTATATAGTTTTATATAAAAAACATGATTTTATTATTCACAGGGTTTCATACCCCAATTATAACAATATGCTGAACCGATTGTTAAAGCATAATATGCTCTAATATAGCAATCTTTTTTTCGTTCTATTTTATCGTAATGTATAGGATATCTTTCTTTGAATATCTCTTCGATTTCATTATTTTGTTTATTATAAAACATAATCATCATATTTTTTATAGTATCTATAGCACAATTAGATACTATCTCATTTATATATTCTTGTAAAGCATCTAATACTCTAAAATAATAACGGCGCAAATATTTATCATAAAAGTATTTGCTATTTTCATCTTCCACGTCGTATTCAAAGCCTTTTATCGTATATTCAAAATCTAGAATTTTATTATTGATATTTATATCTATCAAATGATTTATAAAACATATCTCTTCTTTTGTAGTATAATATACAATATTACATTTTCTCTTTTTTGATAATTTAATAATTTTCATTTGAATTTCTTCAGGTAATTCGTGTAGATAATTTTCAGTAAAAATACTCATCGCTAAAAATATATTTGATATTATTAAATAATCCTCATATCAATTTTTATTACATCAATAGAATATTACACTTTAGATTCGCATAGTAATGTTTTAGGATTACGCCGAGTTCCTTTAGGACAACGTGCTAATTTAGTCTTTGGTTTTGCTTTAGCATTCGCTTTAGCATTCGCTTTAGCATTCGCTTTAGCATTTGCTTTAGGAACACACTCTTTTGTTATTTTATCTCTTACCATTCCTTTAGGGCATCTCTTTAATTTAACAGATATAATATTGTTTTTATCTTTGCTTTTGCTTTTGCTTTTGCCAGAATCTACATTTGACTTTGATTTAGCAGGTGATGATAGAGATATCTTGGCAGGTGCGATATCATAAAGGTCTAACGAAAAACACCCTGTTTTAATAGTAAATTGGTCTGGTTTAAATGGTTTAGCTAATACAGTATATTCATTTCCATTTTTACTTATAAGTTCAAAAATTATATTTCTCGGTAATAAATATTCACGTTCATTTTTAAATACTGCTGTAGATACCATATTGATAAAAGGCAATCCTTCTTCCAAATATATTATATAAACAACTGCTTTTCCTCCTGGTGGGGCAAAGTTTTTAGCGGTTGCATAGTCAGATGAAACAGATATATAAGTTTTGACAAGCGCTGTATCGCCTATATTTTCTAATTCATTACCATCGATATTAATATATTTTCCTTTCATTCCTCTGTAGAAAACTTTATGAATATATGTTTTTTCATATCGTGGCGCTGCTTCAATAAAACCCTTATCTATTTTAGTGATTATATTATCTATATAATTTTTAAAATCTATGTTCTTAAATACCTTGCTCTTTGGAAAATCATTTATTAATATTTCGGCTAATTCTTTTTTTAGCGGTTTATTATTATTATATAATTTGGGATTTAATAAACATTTATTTATATAAAAATACATTGACAAACTATATTGTTTTAAGATTAAAGATATTAATTCATCAAAATATACATCTTCGTAGGCATATTTAAAATTAACTTTTCCAACGGATTTTTTAGAAGACGGTTTTAGGATGCCTATTGTTGTTAATTCCAATAACTCCTTATTTATATAAGTATCTCCTGTGGTTTTTGAAGTTAATTCTATAACCCTGTGTTCTTTCAAGACATCGTTTAATGTATTAAGATTAACAATGGCCTTTTTACCAATAAAATATCCTATATTATAGAAGGTTTCCGGATTATCATAAGTCTTCTTTTTAAGTAAGGCATTATTCGCTATAATACATCTTTTCATTTCATTATTAAACATAAAAAGAGACTTATTAACACCATAAGCCTTCGTATTATATATGACAACTATGTTATTAGCATCATTATTAAGGTACTCATTAATTGGAATATTCTCTAAATTGATAGGGTCATATACTAACATATTCCCTTATGCTAATTCTATTATATAAATACATTAATATATATATATTATAAAAAACAGTTATAATTAAATTTACTCAAAGTTAGCCTTGCTTCGTCTCACATTTTAATGTTTTAGGATTACGCCGAGTTCCTTTAGGGCAACGTGCTAATTTAGTCTTTGGTTTTGCCTTTGGTACAGGAATCGTCTTGATATTCTTCTTATGAACACATTCATTTGTTATTTTATTTCTCACCAATCCTGTAGGACATTTCTTTAATTTAACAGGTTTAATATTATCTTTGTTTTTACCTGAATCTAGATTTGACTTTGATTTCGATTTCACAGATGATGATATAGATATCTTTGTAGATGCGATATCATAAAAATCTAATGGAAAACACCCAGTTTTAATAGCGAACTGGTCTTTTTTAAAGGGTTTTGCTAATACAGTATATTCCCTTCCATTAACACTTATAAGTTCAAATATTATATTACGGGGCAACAAGTATTCTTTTTCCTTCTTAATTTTTGCGGTTGATACCATATTGATAAAAGGTAATCCTTCTTCCAGATATATTATATAAATAGGCGTTTTTTTACCGACTAAATTACCTGCAAAAAATTTAGCGACAGATTTTTTAGTAGATACTGAAGTATAATTCTTAATTATTGCCATATCACCTATATTTTCTAATTCGCCGCCGTTTGTATTAATATATTTTTCCTTCATTCCTCTATAAAATACTTTATGAACGTATGTATTTTCGTATCGCGGCGCTGCTTCAATAAACCCCCTGTCTATATTAGCAATCGCTTTATCTAAACCCTTTTTAAAATCTATGTTTTTTAGGTTATCTTTATTTGAAATTTGTAAAACATTGATATCTTTATAATAATATTCTAATGGTTTATCATTATTATAATGTTCAGGATTTAATAAATTGTAATTTATTTGTGAATATAATGAACCGCTATATTCGTGTAATATTTTAGACATTAATTCCTCAAAATATACATCTTCATATGCGTGTTTAAAATTAACTTTTCCTACTGATTTTTTAGATGGCGGTTTTAGGATGCCTATTGTTGTTAATTCTAATAACTCCTTATTTATATAAGTATCTCCCGTGGTTTTTGAAGTTAGTACTATAACCCTGTGTTCTTTCAAGACATCATTTAATGTATTAAGATTAACGATAGCCTTTTTACCAATAAAATACCCTATATTATAGAATGTTTCCGGGTTATCATATGTCTTCTTTTTAAGTAAGGCATTATTCGCTATAATACATCTTTTCATTTCATTATTAAACATAAAAAGAGACTTATTAACACCATAAGCCTTCTTATTATATATGACAACTGTGTTATTAGCATCATTATTAAGGTACTCATTAATTGGAATATTTTCTAAATTGATAGGATCATATACTAACATATCTGCACAATTTAATATATTCTATATATTCTATAATATATCATCATAATAATATATTAAATTACAAAAATAACCAGATATTTTATAATTACTTAAAGTTTAGATTCGCATAGTAATGTTTTAGGATTGCGACGAGTTCCATTAGGACAACGTGCTAATTTAGTCTTTGGTTTTACCTTTGATTTTGCCTTTGGTACAGGAGTCGTCTTTATATCTTTTATATCCTTTTTAGCCTTTTTATTATCTTTAGGAACGCATTCTTTTGTTATTTTATTTCGCATCATTCCTTTAGGGCATCTCTTTTTAATAGGTTTAATAATATTCTTGCTTTTCCCAGAATCCGCATTTGACTTTTTAACTTTTGGTAGAGATTGTTTAGAAGATAGGGTTTTCGGTAGAGTTGCCAGAGTAGCGGACTTGATATCATAAAAGTCAAATGGAATACAACCAGTTTTAATAGCAAACTGGTCTTTTTTAAAGGGTTTCGCTAACAGAGTATATTCGTTTCCTTGCTTACTTATAAGTTCAAAAATTATATTACGGGGCAACAAGTATTCTTTTTCATCTTCAAATACTGCTGTTGATACCATATTTATAAAAGGTAATCCTTCCTCAAGATATATTTTATAAATAATTGCTTTTGAACCAGAAACAGCAAAATTTTTAGCAGCATCATATTCAGACGACACAGATGTATAATTAAGAATCAACGCAGTATCACCTATGTTTTCTAATTCATCACCATTTGTATTAATATATTTTTCCTTCATTCCTCTATAGAAAACTTTATGAATATATGTTTTTTCATATCGTGGCGCCGCTTCAATAAAACCCTTATCTATTTTAATAACTATTTTATCTACGGCATTTTTAAACTCTATGTTATTAAATTTTTTAATATTTTTTGAATTTTTTTTTAATAGTTCAACTAATTCGTAGTTTAATGGCTTATCATTATTATATAATTTATTGAATAGTTCTGGATTTAATAAACTTTTATTTATATAATAGTACATTTCCAAACTATATTCTTTTAAAATAGAAGACATTAATTCGTCGAAATATACGTCTTCATGGGCATATTTAAAATTAACTTTTCCTATTGAATTTTTAGACATTTTAATTATGCCTATTGTTGTTAATTCCAATAACTCCTTATTTATATAAGTATCTCCTGTAGTTTTTGAAGTTAATTCTATAATCCTGTGTTCTTTCAAGACATCGTTTAATGTATTCTGATTAACGATAGCCTTTTTACCAATAAAATACCCTATATTATAGAATGTTTCTGGGTTATCATATGTGGCCTTCTTAAGTAATGCCGTATTTGCTATAATACATCTCTTCATCTCGTTATTAAACATAAAGAGAGACTTATTAACACCATAAGCCTTCTTATTTAAAATGATAACTATGTTATTAGCATCATTTTTGAGGTAATCTTCGATAGATACATTCTCTAAATTAATAGGATCGTATAATAACATATCTGCGCTATTTTATATATTCTATATATTCTATAATATATCATGATAATAATATATTAAATTACAAAAATAACCTGATATTTTATAATTACTTAAAGTTTAGATTCGCATAGTAATGTTTTAGGATTGCGACGAGTTCCTTTAGGACAACGCCTTAATTTAGTATTCTTTTTAGCATTCGCTTTAAGAACGCATTCTTTTGTTATTTTATTTCTGACCATTCCTTTAGGGCATCTCTTTTTAATAGGTTTAATAATATTCTTGCTTTTCCCAGAATCCGCATTTGACTTTTTAACTTTTGGCACAGATTGTTTAGAAGATAGAGACGTGGATAGCGTCGCTGGAGTAGCAGGCACGATATCATAAAAGTCAAATGGAATACAGCCAGTTTTTATAGCAAACTGGTCTTTTTTAAAGGGTTTCGCCAATAGAGTATATTCGTTTCCATTTTTACTTATAACTTCAAAAATTATATTACGAGGCAACAAGTATTCTTTTTCATGTTTATACTTTGTTGTAGATACCATATTTATAAAAGGCAATCCTTCTTCCAGATATATTTTATATATACTAGGATTTGCTACATATTGAGCAAATTGTTTAGCAGCAAAATAATTAGAAGAAACAGATGTATAATTAAGAATCAACGCGGTATCACCTACATTTTCTAAATAACCTCCGTTTGTATTAAGATATTTTCCCGCCATTCCTCTATAAAAAACTGTATGAATATATTTTTTTTCGTATCGAGGCGCCGCTTCAATAAATACCTTGTCTATATTAGTAATTACATCATCTATAGCATTTTTAAAATCTATATTCTTAAAGACTTTTTTCTTTTTAATTTTTAAATCTTTTTTTAATAATGAAATTAATCCATTGTTTAATAGTGTATTATTATTATACATATTATTAAATAATAATGATGAATTAGTTTTTAATAGTTCATCATCATTATTATATAATTTATTATATAAGTCCGGATTTAATAAACATTTATTTAAATAATAATACAATCTCATACTATATTGACGTAAAAAATCGGATATTAATTTCTCAAAATATACGTCTTCGTATGCGTATTTAAAATTAACTTTTCCTACTGATTTTTTAGATGGTGGTTTTAGTATGCCTATTGTTGTTAATTCCAATAACTCTTTATTTATATAAGTATCTCCTGTGGTCTTCGAAGTTAGTTCTATAATTCTGTGTTTATTCAAAGCATCGTTTAATGTATTAAGGGCGACAATAACTTTTTTACCAATGAAATACCCTATATCATAGAAGGTTTCTGGGTTATCATAAGTAGCCTTCTTAAGCAATGCATTATTCGCTATAATACATCTTTTCATTTCGTTATTAAACATAAACAGCGCCTTGTTAATACCATACGCCTTCTTATTTAAAATAATAACAGTGTTATTAGCGTCATTATCAAGGTATTCATTAATTGGAATATTTTCTAAATTTATAGGGTCATATAGTAACTTTTCCATACTTTTCTATAATATAGATGCATATAAAATATATTATATTGAAGAATAAAAAGAATTATTATTAGAAAAAATGATATATAAATATATCAATATTAATATTTAAAACAAATGCAAGGGATAATTAGTTTTTCTAACAGAATCGCTTTAAATATTAAGAGCAATGAACACAAAGATGATATATTGAGCGATTTTGAGTACATTGTATAAAATTAAGATATTACAGAGACATCATCATAATCTAGATAATAGTAATGTTAATGTAGTAACTACTAATCATCTCATGAATTTGCGTTCAAATGGTAATAGATACTATCTTTATTTTACCCTATATAACGATATTGAGACGATGTATTATATAGATAAAAAGATACATCCAGGATATCAAAGACCGCGCATTATTTTTGGCAGAGGACTTTTTGATAAAAAATTATTTAAAAATACTCTTATTGATGGTGAAATGGTTAAATGTAAAGATAATACATGGACTTTCTTAATTAATGATATTATATGTTATGAAGGAAAATATCTTAATAATAAAACTCTACCTGAAAGACTCAATATTATTTATAATCTGCTAGAAACACAATATACTCCAGATAGTACTATAGATGTATGTAATTTTAAAGTAAAATGTTATTTCAATATGTATAAAGAATCTATCGAAGAATTACATAAATTGTCCAATAGTCTAAATTATACTTGCAGAGGCATATATATATGGCCGTGCGACTTAAAATACAAACCTAAACTTTATAATTTTGATGAAACGAATGTTATCGACGTAGTAAGAAAAACGAAGGATATTACTGAATTTAAAACTATTGAAAATCATAATATAGAAATTATTAATGATAATAATAATGAAATTAATCCCGCGAATCCCGCGAATTCTCTAAATATACTTGATAAGGTAAAGGAAGTAAAGGATGATATTGTATATACTAAAGAAACACACGCGAATACTTGTAATGATAACGAAAAAATATTGTTCTTGATGAAAACTCTTGAACCTGATATATATAATATCTATGAGACAGAAAATGTGAATGATAAATCTATTGGTATCGCTCTAGTACAAACCATGAATGATAGTAAAATATTGCGAACTGCTTTTAGAGATAAGAATGCCATGACGGTTCTCAAGTTCGCATGTACATTTAGTGATAAATTTAAAAAATGGAAGGCGGAGCGTCAAATATAAAAATTGATTATTTGATTTAATATAATAATATCAATATGGCTGATTATAAAAATTATACTCTCGAAGAGTTAATTGAGCATTGTAAAAGTATTAATATTCCGTATATGAGTAAGCGGAATAAAGTATATATAGAGAAAACACTTATTAAAAATATTAGAAAATACGAAAATACTATGAGAGAAGCATTAGGTGATATTAATGAGATTATAGTATCACAAGAAGAAGATGCTTATGATGAAAAATTAAATGTAATAGTTAATGAAATTATATGGACTATAAGCAAAAAAAATGTTGTAATTGACGATAAGTATAAGAATATTAAAGATAACTTACAGCAAGTTATTAAAATGTGTCATAATATATTGTATGGTAATGCTATTGTAGGTGTAAAAGCGCAAAATGATATTATGAAGATTTTAACTATTCATATATTTAAATCTCAATTTGCCGACGAAAATAGTGAATTATTTAAAATATGTAAAAAGTTTCTTAATGATGGTGAAATGTCTCAAGAAAGATATGATAAATATATGGGATATTGTAAAAATATAAAAGAGTTTCTTAAAACCGATAATCCATTGAACGAGTGGAGAATGTTTATTATGAGTTTTGCTATTAAAATATTCAAAAATTCTATATATAACGAAGAAGATTGTAGATTCAGTTTTAATGACGAAGCTTCATTTATGAAACTTATTGATGTTATTTGTAAAATAGAGATTAATGAAGAATTTGTAGATGCATTCGCTACATCTTACGGAGATGTCCACGAAGCATTTCGCGAATATGGAGGAGGTAAGGGTTCTAAAGAATTGGGGCAGTTTTTCTCACCCAGACATTTAATTAATATTATATTTCACGGTTGTGGATTTAATGATATTATCAAGAGTTATGAAAACCCCACGATATATGATTGTTGTATGGGAACCGGGGGATTACTTACGCGCGCATATAGTAATGGAAACATTATTCCAAATAATATATATGGATGCGAAGTAGAAAAAGATACTATTAAGTTTGGAGAATGTTCTATATTTCTAACAACAAATAACTTTAATAGTAATATAATTAAATGTGATAGTTTATGCGAAAACCCTTATTTGATTACAAATAAATTTGATATTATATTTACGAATCCACCATTTGGAACTAGTATGAATTATAAAGCTTTGCAAAAAAGATTTGATTACTTTAAAAAAGACGATACTACTAGATTTAAAGATATATATCCTATATCTGATAATAATAATGGTACAGGTTTATTTATTCAACATTGTATATATATGTTGAAAGAAGGAGGAGTATGTGCGATTATTCTTCCGTACGGAGAGTTATTTGATAGTAAATCATTTATAAAATTAAGGAAATATATGTGTGAATCTGTAAATATATTAAAAATCATTTATGTTCCGCCAAAAACATTTTCTCATACCAGTATTGAAACTGCCGTTATAATATTTAAAAAAGAAGGTTCTACCAAAAATATCGAATTTATGGAAATCACTACAAAAGAATGCGAAAGTATTAAAAGTAATATGATTGTTCCTATCAAAAATATTAAGAATAATAATTACAATTTTAAAATATCAAGTTATACAAAAACAGAGCAAATCCAATACGGCGAAGGAGTCGTTATAAAGACTCTTGGTGAGGTTTGTAAGTTTGATATTGGAGGAACACCTTCAAGAAGTAAAAATGAATATTATGAAAATGGAAATAATCTATGGGTTTCAGTAAGAGAATTAAATGGAGGTTATATTTATGATACAAAAGAAAAAATAACTGATTTGGGAGTTCAAAATAGCAGTGTAAAATTATTTGCAAAAGATACAATATTGTTCTCATTTAAATTAAGTATTGGTAAAACCGCAATTGTAGGTAATCCATTATATACAAATGAAGCAATCGCAGGAATATTAAGTAAAAATAATGATTTATTAAATAATAAATATTTATATTACTATTTGACTATTAATGACTTTTCAAAACTTGGTTCGGGAATGCTTGGTAATGGTTCATTAAACAAGAAATCATTAGAACAAATTAAAATCCCAATCCCATCACTTGAAAGACAGGAAGAGATTATAAAAGATATGGATGAAATTAGTAATAGTATTGATACGATAAAATTGAGAGTAAAGCAGTTAAAATATGAAGGTGAATTATTTAAGAAAAAATTTTATCTAAAACAATTGAACGATATATTTAAAGAGAGTGAAATTAAAACTCTTGGTGAATTATTTAAATTAAATGGTAATGGTAAAACAAATTCAAAAGATATTACAAATACAGGAGAATACCCATTTTACAAAGCATCTTGTAATAATCCAAGCGGAACGCATAATACATTTGATTTTGATGGTAAAGAATATTTACTTATCATTAAATCAGGTGGAAGTTCATCTAAACCAATTAGTGAGAATTATGGTATAGGGAAAGTGTTTGAAGTTAATGGTAAATGTGCCGCAAATATAGCAGTATTTCAATTATTACCTAAAACAAATAATAACTTTAAATATTTATCTTATTATCTAAAATCAATTCAAAATAAAATACAAGGATTAGCAAAATATTGCACTAATAATGGAAATATTGATATGAAAGAATTAATGGAAATTAAAATCCCAATCCCTTCTCTTGAAAGACAGGAGGAGATTATTGGAATATATGAGAATATTACAGAAGAGCATAAAAAGAATTTTCTAGATAAGATAGAACAAGAGAATCAACATATTGAAATGTTGAAGAAGATAGCAATCAGTCTATTTAATAACTAATAGCGAAGTCTGTAATTGCTCCGCCGTAAAATCTCCATAAATTAGTATTAGGTATTTTATTATCAATATTATTTATATATTTTATTTTTTCTTCATCATCGTACATATCACATAAAATATGATAGTTTTTATCATTAATCTCTTTAATAACATTTATACACTCTTGCCGATTGTAATAAGGGCAAGATTCTTTTGAATATGTATTATACCACGAAAAATCTTTTAAATCTTTAAATAAACTATCAATTGAAGGCAGGTCCAGATGTTCATTATCGCATCTATATTTATCATAATCTATTTTTGAGTGAATATTGTACTTATTTAAGTGCTTTGTAATCTTATTTGTATTCCACTTATCGCTATGATCTTGCTTTAAAAGTTCTAATAAAATCGCACTAATATCTTCGCAACCATCGTATTTTTTTACAACACTATATCCACCGCAATCTTTTGCATTATCTCTTGTATCCACCGACTTATTAATAAATTTAATATCAGAAAATGATAATCCTATATTATATATTAGATATCTCAAAACATCCACTATGTTTTTATAATCAGATTCTTTATTAAAAGCCTCAATATAAACGGGCATATAACAGTGTAATATTTTATTTAAATTTTTCCCATCTTCTCCTTTTTTATCTGGTCTCATACCTCTTCCAATAGATTGAATAATATCTTTGTAAGACCTTTTGGGATCACTCATATAAACTATATCAATCTTTTCAAAATCATACCCCATACTATATTGATCGACGACATAAGCGATACTATATTCAGTATTCTCAAATGTATTAACATTTTCGTAAGTATATTCTAAAATTATAGAGTCATCTTTAAAGTTTTGCGATATCAATAAGAATGGTTTAATATTTGTTTTTTTTTCTTTATAAAATTTATAATGAAGTTTAAATAAACTTTTAGCATTTTCTTGCGAATGATGAAAACTAAAACCATATTTTTTATTATGTTCCTTAAAACCTTTCAAATAATATTGAAGTATATCGGGGCTATTTTTATCAGTATTAAATATGTAGGGTTTAATATTACTTAAATAATTTTCATTTATTAATTCACTACATGTTATATTAGATATGATATTACCAAATATTTTATTGTGTTCAGTAATACAATTCATATTAGGTGACGCGGAAGAAAATATGCGGTTTGATATGTGAATATTATCATTTAATATAAAACATCTATTGTTTTCGATATCATTATTATATATCCAATTTTCAAGAGACCAATGTGCTTCGTCAAACCATACAACAATATCTTTAATTTGATACTTTTTAATATTTTCACATATCTTATTTAAGGATTGAATACATGATACAATAATTGTAGGTTCTGTTATATTATCCGATATATCTGTTGCTAATTTATATTTAATATTAAGTATATTTAAATATTTATTGGAAATATTCTGTTTATTTATAATAAATCGCGGTGAAAATATTAATATTATCTTCGGTTTTAACATATTAAATAAATTATATACTATGATTGTTTTTCCGCCACCAGTTGGTAAAACCAAATAACATCTATTGTTTTTAATTAACTCTTCGCCCATTTTAATAATAATATATTCTTGGTATGGGCGCAATTTATTAACTCCTACAATATTAATTTTATTAATCGCATCCCTATTATATTCATAAGTATCTACAATTTCTGCGATATCTGTTGTATCCTCAATATCTGTAATATCATCATTGTGAATTTGTCTAATATTTTTGTAAAATAGAGATATCTCTGTATTTATTTTTTCGATATCTATGTTTTTTACATTTAAACCTAATATAGGAAACTCTTCCAATAATATTTTGTTAAATATGTCTAGCCCATCTTGAAATATAAACTCTCGCGAACCTCCATTATTTACTATATATTTATTAATATTTTGTAAATTGGGAAAATCATGATTATATTTAGATTTCAAAAGTTTTAAATGCGATTTATAGATTATCTTATCATATTCTGTATAATGTAGAGAATATTTATCTGTTTTATCTATTACATATAATGCTATATATTTAGATTTATGAGAATGCTGTTCGTGACTATTCTTGATTCTTTGTAATGGATTAGATGTGTATCCAAACTTATATTTTTTCTCATAATCCCAATCATTATTTTGTTGAATATAAATATATTCTAACATTTATTATATATAGGTGTATAAAAATAATAATCATTTTTTTATATATGTGCTTATTTCATAATTGCCGGGAGTTTGTCATATGATTTGTAATTTATTAGGGTGAAATCGCTATATTTCAGAGATTCTATCCATTTTATTTTGTCATCCAAAGACGTTTCAATAGCAGGCGCTGCCTTTTCAATTATAACACGAGGACTCTCGTATATTTCTAAATCAACTTGTTTTTTTACCTGTTCCACGTGTTCATCATAGATATGAGCATCGCACAAAGACAAGCATACTTCCGAAGAGTTCATATGTAATACGTGCGCAAGTATTTGCGTTAATAGAGCAGTACTTGCGATGTTAAAAGGAAGACCTAAGAATAAATCAGAACTTCTCATAGTAAGATGACAACATAGACCATCTTTAGATTTATTAAAGATATAGAGAATATGACACGGGGGCAGCGCCATAATATTTAAATCTACAGGATTCCACGCAGATAACACCGCGCGACGACTATTTTCTTTAAGTAATTCTGTAATAACATATTTAATTTGATCAACTGCTATATTATTTTCTTCTCTAGATTCTCTAGACTCTCTAGATTTTTTAGATATATATTTTTTACCAAACATGCGCCACTGCCAACCATACACGGGTCCCAATTCGCCTTCTTCAAAATCTATTAGACCGACACTATCCAAATATTTGCGCGACGAATTGCCGTTCCAAATATTAACATTTTTATCCTTAAGTTCATTGGCGTCCGTAGAACCTCTTAAAAACCAGAGCAATTCTTCTACGATGCCTCTAAAAAATACTTTTTTAGTAGTAATCAATGGAAATGATGATGAAATATTATCAAACTTAATCATACAACCAAAACGCGAAAATACATTACCATTCCTAGTTCTTTTATATTCGCCGTTTAAAGTATCTTTTAATAGATTAATATAACCTTCTTCATTTTTATAAAACATTATGATATTAATTTAAGATATATATACTAAATACTATTTATATAATTGTAATAATATATATTATTATAATAGATAATTACTAATATGAAGGAATGCCCCAAAGATAAAATATTAAATCCAAAGACTAATAGGTGTGTAAATATTAAGGGGGCGATTGGTAAAAATTTAATGAAGGATAAAAATCAACTAGATATTAGCAATGAGAATAACAGTTGTTATATAGATAGTTTATTGGTCGCATTATTTCATTTTAAGAATAGAGTAATATATAATATGTTTTTTAAAAATAAACTAGAACACAAATATGCTTCGCGAATTCAAGAAGAATTATATTATATATATAAATATATTAATAATAATGATGATATAGAAAATAAACAATGTAATATGATAAGAAAATATTTAGAAAAATATTATAGAGAACTTATTAAAATTAATGAAAACAATAAGATTTTCTTTAATAATAGGGAAAATTGGATTACTCAACAAATAGACGTATTTGAATTAATAACATATTTAGATAAGATATTTGATTTTAAAAACAATGTAAATGTTATGGATGGAAATAATAAGTATAAGAGAAATATGATATATGACGTATCATCTTTATATTTAATGGGTAAAAGCAAATTCGATATATCTTCAATAATACCATATCGCGTTGATATATATGATTTTGATAAGAAGAATTATTTTAAAAATTCGAAGGGGCAACTTGTAACACACTATGAAAAGAAGTATAATATATTGAAGACAAATGGAGTACTGCTAGTAGAAATATATAGAAATATAGGAGATGATAATAAATTAACTACTAAAATTATTTATCCTAATACTATAAAAATAGAAGGAGATAAGAAGGCGTTAAAATTGAGGTCTATTATATTACACAAGGGGGATACTGTAGAATCGGGGCATTATACCGCGCTATTAAAAAGGAATGGTAAAACATATGAATACGATGATATCCGCGAAACAAAAGTTCGAGAAATTACCGAAGAATATGAGAGAAAAATGCGGAAAAACGTAGTATGTCTAGTATATTCTCGATAGTTAAACCAGATTATTTCTAAAAATTAAAAATAAAATTTGAGTACATAACTTTTTATTTTCTATTATTTCAAAAGTTTTCTAGAAATTTCTAAATAAAAAAAGTTATGTACTCAAATTTTAAAATCAAAAAAAGTTATTATTTAGTTTCCAAGATATATCTTAATACCAGTGTTGATATAATAAGGGTTGTTATAGAAATATATAGAGATTATTGAGATAAATCATCATTATACAATAAAATAATATTATTATAATACAATAAAATAATATTATTATAATACAATAAAATAATATTATTATAATACAATAATATTATAATACAATAATACAAAGAATGAAGCATACTATAATTGGGTCAGGTATTACAGGATTATATCTAGCGTATAAATTATTATTAAATGAGGTACCGTCTGCGGATATTGTTATATTCGAAGGTTCGCAGAGAATTGGTGGTCGTATTTATACAAATGAACATAAAGGGTTTAGATATTCAGTTGGCGCCGGAAGATTAGGAAAGAAACATAAATATGTAATGAAACTAATAAAGGATTTTAATCTTCAAGACCAGATGATAACGATTAGTAAAAACACTAATTATTTTATAGAAGGTCGCTTAATGAATGAACAGCGGCTGCTAAAGCATTATAATTCTAAATTCAAAAGTTTAAAAGAATTATGGGGATATGCTATTGAAAAAAATAAAGGCAACAAATATGACCCGAATCTATATAATTTACATAACTATTTTTCTCTAATATTGAGCGCGAATGAAGTAGAGTTGCTCAAAGTATCTCTCGGTTATCTCGGTGAAATGTATGACATGAATGCTTATAATGGGCTTCTAACATTAAGAAAAGATTTTGATATTAGTAACAATGATTTTTTTGTACTGCGCGACGGAATACAAATATTATGCGATGTGTTATATAAATATATAGTAGATGCCGGCGTTTCTGTTAAATTTTCTTCAATTTTAGAAGATATTAAAGATAATAAGAAAACTATAAAAGTTAATGGTAATATCTATAACTATTCGAAATTATATTTAACCCTTAAAAGAAGCGATTATATGAAAATAAATTATTTTAAAAAATACGATTATCTATTTAATACTGTTAGTGATGGACATTTATTAAGAATATTTGCGCAATATAAAGATGTCTGGTTTAAGGATATGCCAAAGATACTTACGCAAAACAAACTACAGTTTATTATTCCTATTGATTATAATAGCGGTTTAATACAAATCAGTTATAGTGATAGATATAATGCCGATTTTTGGAATGCTTTTAAGACTGAAAAAGATGTCAAAAAATATTTAACGAAAATATTGAATGAAATGTTTCCTGAAAAAAATATTAAAGAACCTGAATGGATTACTATGCATTTTTGGGAATCTGGTGATCATATGTGGAATGTCGGAGTAAATACAAAAAATATACAATATAAAATAGACGATATATTTATCCCCAAAGATATCTATATATTAGGAGAAACATATAGCGAGCGTCAAGCGTGGGTTGAAGGCGCTATAGAAACTGTTCATAAAAAATTGAATATTTAATTTATTTTAATTTATTTGAATTTATTCGAATTTAATGCGACCTATGAAGGCATGTACAATCATTGATACTGCCTCCGCAGAAATTAGTACAAAAGAATTGCGGACTGCGAGTATTTTTACGAATTACTTCATCAAAACCCTTATTTTTATTATAAACGCTTTTACTAACAATGGTCTTATTGTTTTTCATAAGGATATTCAAGATATTATAAGTAATATCCAACTTATCCTTAATACTGATTTTATTAGCGATTGACATAAGTTCTTTATATAATTATCTTCATAAATCTTAAATCAATTTTTATATTAGACATAAGTAAATATTAAATTATGGAAAATATTACAAATGATTTCTTATTATTTTTAATGTTATCTTTTTATCTATTTCCAATAATTTATGTGTATATATATTAAACTTTGCGATATTCTATTTTTATATACATAATAAATAGGATTAAATTATGGAATGGATAGTACTTTCTATCATTCACAGTGTAATAGTAGCAGGTTTAATATTGTTTTTGAGATATGACGAAACGCCTAGCGATATTTTCCCAATTATAGCGAATGTAATAGTAGGTATATTAAGCGTTCTCTATATATTCTCTTTTTACAAATATTATTATCTAAAGACAGAAATTATTAAACCAAAATATTATATATATTCTTTCATATTATTTCTAGTTATACTCTTAGGATATTACATTATAAAAACGTGTCCTAACCCAGCATATTTTAGAGTATTCGTCGCTCTTGAAATTATATTCATATTACTATTCGCAATATACTACGAAAAAAATGTAAAAATATCATATCAAAGTATTTTAGGAATTATGTTAGGATGTATGGCGATTATCCTAATATCTCTCGATAACTCTTAATATCTCTCTATAACTAATAACAAAAATATAAAAATATATAATACAAATCTGTTTATAATTTTATGTATGGATGTATGGATGTATGGATAAACTAGGAGGGGATTTAAGGAAGGAAAGGGGCGACAACAACTTTCTTCCTTTCCATATTAACTTCAGCACCCTTAAGAGTCTTCGAACAATTCATATCTCCAATTGCCGAATCCTTTGAAATTCTAATACGGACTGGAATTACTACTCGCGAAGTATGTTTAGCATACTTAAAGGTACTTGCGACAGAAGAAGACGTCGCCGCATGCCCATATCCTACTCTTCCCGCTACAGTATCAGGGATAATACTGCGAGTAATACTACGCGAAACGCCACCACTACGCATATTACAACTGCGCGTAATTTCGCGTTCTTGAACAACCTCTTTTTCTTTGCTAAGAATCATAAACGACAAATACATCAAACCAGTCGATTCGCTAGTTTTTTCGACCCCAACTTCTTTTTCATCTTCGGCAAGTTCTTCTCCCATACACTTGGCACGCGAAGTAGTCCATTGATATTTCGCTTTAGCATTTTGATAAAATACGCTGGGGCTACTACCTTTCCACAATTCTTCAACTGGGATAGACCACATAACACCATCTCTATCAATATTAAATGGCGTGTAATTACTTTCCTCGAGATATTCAGGTTCTTCAAAATCTACCGCAAATCCAAGCGCATAATCGCAATTATTATTATTATAGCGCGAATAAATATCTAGATTTTCAATCTTAACTTGAAGAGGACCTTCTTGAGCTGCAACATAATAATGCTTGGAACTATCATTCTCCACAGTTTCCACCATATACTCCGTAGTAAATTCCTTAAGGTCTCTTTCGTTTGTATAGACAAGACTATCCTTTCCCTTGCCGAATGAAATGTTGAAACTGACGTTCATTTTATCAGTCGTATAAACGACATTTTCATCATAGGCATTATAAGATACTTGGATATTATTGGTAACCTTGGAAACAGGGGCGGCGTTAGCAGTAGTCATGTTGTCAGACATTGTGGTAATTAATTATAATAAACACGCAGTCAATTTTTATTTTTATTTATTATATTATAGTACATTTATATCATTATTTTACACGTAATAGATGGGGGGAACCAAGATATTTTCTTTTTTTGATTTTAGAATTTGAGTACATAACTTTTTTTATTTAGAAATTTCTAGAAAACTTTTGAAATATTAGAAAATAAAAAGTTATGTACTCAAATTTTATTTTTGATTTTTAGAAATAATCTGGTTTAGCGTCCGTTATAACATACAATAAAATTTTTATATATAAGAATAATAAATGGAATGGGTATATTTGTCGATTTTAAGGAGTACAATAATAGCCGGGTTTATATTATATATAAAATACGACGATACTCCTAAATATTTATTTCCAATAATTATCAATATATTAGTAGGTCTTATAAGTTTAATATATTTCATATATTTTTATATTAATGATAAAAATATAGTAGATATAATAAGCAATCCGAAATACTATATATATTCCATATTGCTATTCTTTGTATCTCTTTTGGGTTATTATATAATTAAGATATCTCCGAACCCAGCATATTTTAGAACATTCGCAGTATTTGAAATTATATTATTACTGCTATTTACTATATATTACAATAAATATTTCAATATAAATTATCAAGGCGTATTAGGTATTCTATTTGGTTGTATATCTATATTACTTATTACACTAGACAATATTATATAAAAATATAAGGATTATTATTAATAAATGTCGGATACATATATAGATACAGATACATCAGAAAAAATATATAAATACAAGATAATTTTGACAAAACCTGATAATATTATCGCGTCAGATATATTTAGCAAAATTAAATATATTACCTTAACAGACAGAAGGGCATTAATATGTAATACCGAAAAGTACATCTATAATCATATACATCTGCCATTTTATGAAAAAAAAGATATAGAAGAAATAATATATAAATATGGAATACAGAATGCTATCCAACATTTTATATTAAATAAAAAATACTATAATATTATTAGAGAAATTGTAGATAACGACGAATCAAAAATATATATTGGTATTGCGTTTTATATATTAAGAGAATGTTTTGAATATAGAATAGTAGAAAATGTATAATTAGATTACTGTTTCCATTTCTTTCCGCAAATAAGACATTCCATAAACAGCGTCGATGCTTCATCGCCAGAACGCGTCTGAAGTTCATAATAACTAACCTTCTTGCTTTTACATCTCATACATGTAATCATATCAGACATGGCGACAATGTTAAATTCATAGGCTTCTTTGAGGCGCAAATTATTTTTATCAATAATATCCTTCCATCTCTCTGGAAATATATTATGACATTGCATATACGGAAGCATATGAGGAACAAACTCTTTATTTTCAACCATCCTTTTATATAAATTAATGTTTCCAATATAACTATTAGATTTAAGATTAGAGTAGATGCTTCTAGATATATTAATATAGGTATCGACAAATAAAGAACACTTCCAGGTTAGTTGAATCTTATTGGTATTACAGTAATCAATTGTACAATTGAAAATGCCTATTTCTAAATCGGTCGCTTCTAATTCTGAAATGAACAAATTGTTTATAAGCATACTACGAAAATCATCGCGTATTTTATGTTTATTATAGTGATTATTGGAAATATCAGGATTATTATTAATAGCACTATATTTATCTATTTCTTCTTTTAATTTATAGATTTTAAAATCATTATTCATAATAAGGTTTTAATATATAAATATATAGAATAATCAATTTTTTATATATAAATCTAAAAAATGATATATATATTAATAATCAGTATATATATTTTGATATGTTCATAGATATTAATAAGTATGTTTCAAATACAAATACAAATAATACACCAGATAAAATGGTATCAACCCAAAGCGATATTAATTTGATAGAAATATATTTTATAAATAAATTAAATATACATGAAATAGGACGAGATAATGTAATAGATGTATCTATTAAGAATAAATTGGAATCATTTATAGACAATTATTATAAGAAGAGCAGAGTTGAAAAATACAAAACCTATTATCATAAGGAAAGGATATATACGTATGAATTATCAAATGATAACCAATATGTTTCTAGTAAAATTAAGAAAAAACTGGATAAACTGGAAGATATTTTAGTAATATGTTCAAAGAATGATAAACAACCGAATTATACATTTCCTTGTACAAATGAGATAGATAATATTTCCGAATATATTATCAAAGAATATAAAATATCTAATAGAATATCTTTAATTATGCGAACTGATATCACTAATAGTATGGGCGAGGGAGCGGCGCAAGCGGATAATAAAGAGATTAAAACATTATACATTGAGTATAGACATTCGGATAATGTTGATACAGATAAAACAAATGAAACTATAAATAAAATAATCGCAAAAATATTGTCACAATCATAATAAAATAAAAATTGATATATAAGTAATATAATATAATATTTAACATCTGTGCGTGTTTTAAGTTTAAGTTTAAGTTTAAGTTATTAAGGATATATAATATGACGGATTATTCATTTAACGACTTTGTTACTATTATGATTAACAAGAATACGCTCGCAAACGAATCATTAACTATTTATAATATCAAAGAATTGTTTGATGGTTATGTTAAGCATCTTATTGTAAGAAAATATAATGTAGATGATATCAAGAAATATAGAATGGAAGCGGTTGTAAATTATTATATTGACTTTTACGGAAATAATAAGAACTATGATAAGAGTAAATTGATTACACAATATAAAAATTTTATCGTGGATGATTTTAGTAATAAACTAAATCCTCCTAAAAGTTTCTTTACTATGGCGCGACGCGAATATATCGCAAATGAACTAAAAGAAAAGACGGAATATGAAAATTGCGATATTAATACTCACTATAATACCATTAATAAGAAATACGAATACTATCGCGAACAAAATAATTCAGAAGAGCGAAAGCGCGCGATTGAAAATGATGATAATTATATTGATTATAGTTATTATGATAATTATGAAGATGATGAACATAATTCTAGCAATTACAATAGCGACGATTATGATGATTACTATTGTGATTATATTAGCGAAGATGATTCGGAATATTATTCAGACGATTATTGATGAGTAATAATGAGTAATAATGAGTAATATGTAATAAGTAGATATTTTAGATATTGTTAAAAATTGATTTTTATTTTTTTAAATATATTATTATAATATATCGCAATATCTTACAATAATAATATAATGAAATCGAATTATTATATTGGCGCGCATATTAAACGCGATGAAAGCGGGGGAATTATAGAAACTATGAATAATATAAAGAAAAATGGAGGGAATGCTCTTCAAATATTTATTTCAAATCCTAGAAGTAATACTATTACGAATCTAGACAGTTATATAAATAAATCGCGAGATATTAAAAACTATTTGAATGAAAATAATTTTAATCTTGTTATACACGCGCCATATACTATAAATATATCTAAAGACCCTAGTGAAGGTAAAAGAATAATGCCTTTAGAAGAATGTATATGGATTAAATTACTTATTAATCAACTAACGCTGGCATCTATGATGGGTGCCGAAGGTGTCGTATTACATGTTGGAAAATACGTTTCACTATCTTATGAACAGGGACTAAATAATATGAAAATTGCTATTGAGTATATATTGAAAGTTATGCGAAATAACAATTTGAAAACCAAATTAATTATTGAAACGCCCGCCGGTCAAGGAACAGAATTGTTAAAAGATTTGAACGAATTTATCCAATTCTTTAATAGTTTCTCGAAAGAAGATAAAAAAAATCTAGGAATATGCTTTGATACAGCACATACGTGGGCGCTAGGATATGAATTAGCGGAAGCCTACGATATTTTATTTAAAAAAAATAGCAAGGACATTACTGTAATACATTTAAATAACAGTCTTGTAAAAAAAGGAGAATTGAAAGATAGGCATTCTGTTTTATTGGATGGAAAAATATCTATAAATGATATGAATAATTTTATATCATCTTTGTCTAATAATAACAATAATCGCAATAATGTTAAAAATATGACACTGCCTACAATTATATTAGAAACACCTTCTGATAATTATGATATGGAAATTAATCATATTCGCAATTTATTATCTTTAGAATAATTTGCCAGATATCTCTCTTTTACTTATTATTTTTAGCGGCATCCAATACTTTTTTCATTTCTTTATCAAAGTCGTCGCATGTATTCCTTATATCAGTCCATTTACTGCTTTCTTCACTAATATTTTTAATATTTTCTCGAGGTATTTTCCATAATTCTATGAGTGTTTTCAATACATCTTTATTATTATCATTGAAAATCTTCTCTACCTCTTCATAACTTATACCCTCCGGCGCTTGCTTAAATACTTCTTCCATATTATATTATAATAACATAATATTATATAGTTTATATATGTAATATGTAATATGTAATATGTAATATGTAATATGTAATATGCGCTAATTATATCTGTTTATATATTTCTATCTTGCTCATATTATGAATATACTCTGATATTTCGTACGCTATTTTTTCATATGGATGTTCCAACGAATAATCTTTTATAACTACGTCATTAATACCGTTGGGTCTATCGCTATTATATAAACATAACATTAGATTCCCGTCAGTTATATTTTTATATACTTTCTTATCAAGGTCGGGATTTGCGCGTATATATTTGAGAGTATCTGCGGATATCTCATTTATATTTGATATCTCTGTATATCCCATGTTATTAATTATATTTTTGAATAACTTTTCATTATATCTTTGGTAAATATGAATTTTTTCGTGTATTAAAATTTTTATTAATTCATCTTCTGAATAATTTATAACTTTCGTAGATAAAAATATAATATTTTTTCTAGTGTGCGGCAGTCCTTCCTCGTATCTATATATTTTATCTTCACTATCTTCTGCCGAAGTTTTTGATATAACCCATTTAATTGTTGCGATATCTTTATAATTAATATATTTTGAATAATTTAAATTCTTTTCCTTGCTAATAGAATCTATTTTAACTTTTCTCAATAATTCGTCCGCTATTTTTGTACATTTATCTAGTATTTCTCTATCACTATATGTAAAAGACGCGGCACTATTTTTTATAACATCTAAATATTCGCTTTTAGTTATTGCTTTTCGAGCATATAAATCTATAGAAGATAAGTTAGCGACGTACGCATCTTCGTCATATTCTAGGAATAAAGACGTTTCGTCCCTTGTCATATAATATAAATGGTTATTTACATCGTCGAATATTAGCGAATTATATACATGAACAATATAATATACTGTTAAAATAACCAAAATCAATATTGATATAAATAAAATATAGTAGTATATCATATTTATTATATGCGAATATTTTATCATTTTATATTACTCCTTAATTTTCTTATAACAGACGCGTTTTTTATCTTGCGACTTAATTATATTATCTATATCAATTTCATCGATATTCTTCTTTGTATTTTGCTCTAAACGTCCGCAATATAATTCTTTCTTCGCAGCAGAGATTTTTAATATATCATTTATTTTATCTTTATCTTTTGATGTTTCTTTTCCAAGATATGTGATATTATTATTACTAATTACGTATCTATATTTATCATCAACATATTGTTCTCCATCGACTTCAATTAGTTTATTATAAGATAGTGCTATATTGTCGTCAAATACAGAAACTGTACTATATCCATAAGAATTTATTGAATAATAAGTAATATTATAGGTTATCTTGATTCTTTCAGAAGATTTTTGAGATACTAAAGAATGCGGTCTATATTTATCACTTACAAATACTGATTTCTTTGGCGCATCATATATATCTATTATTTTGTCTGGGTCTGCCCCTCCAGTTCCTGAAGTAATTTGTATCAAACACTTTCCGTCACATTCTATTTTCATTACATTAAAATTATGACAATCTGCGCATATATACGTACAATTATATCTAGTCAATATTATATATATCTTATCTATTAAATCATAAGAGTTATTGAATCTGCCTTTTTTAATATCTGTTATATCTCTTTTAACACTTTTTTTAGATGAACCTGCGGCATCCTTGGTATCCTTGGTATCCTTGGCATCCTTGGTATCCTTGGCGTCATTTGCGCTAGATATTACATCATCTTTTTCTTTTTTATGTTTATCAAAGAATAATGGTATATGACCCATTACAAATATTTTCTTTAAATTCTTGGATTTTTCGGTAGTATATTTAGATAATTCTTGATTTAAACTTTCCAAATAAGAGTCAGATAAAATGTTAGTATTTATTATAAATACTACATAATTATCTTTTTCTTCAATACCAATTATTTCGTTCGAATATAATTTCATTTTAGTATTTTTATTATCTACAGTAGTTATTTCGTCTAAAGATACGTTCTTAATAATATCATTGAGATTTGGAATATTTTCTTCTAATAGCAGACTATCTATATTATCATTCGCCTTATCTATCTCATTTTTAATCTTATTCATATAATATTTTTGTGTTTTAATCATACAATCTTTTTTTTCATCTTTATATATACTAGATTCATCGTGATTGCCTACGCAAATATAAATATTCTTATTCATTCCATATAGTATATGATATCCTGAAACCAATGTATCTATTAAATAATATTTAAATCCAGAATCTTTTTTCTCTTTAGACTTTTTCTTTTCCTTATCACTACCATCGCCGGGCGCTTGCGGTACTCCAGGTACTCCAGGTAATTCAGGTACTCCAGGTAATTCAGGTACTTGCTGTAATTCAGATGTTTTTAATTTTTTGTTTATTAAAGTATTATACCAGTTATCTCCTGCTATAAACAAATCTGTAATTTCATTTTCAAATGTTTTAATAGTATTTAATACTATATCGCGATATATGTAATCTTTTTCACAATTTATGTTATTCCAACAACCAAAAAATATAAAGGTGTTTTTGCTCATATTTATAATTCAATACTATTAAATAAGAGCATAAAAAATATTAAATTTGTAATTATAAGTATATAGAATTATATTTCGCAGTTGATATATTAGTATTATTTTTTTTACAATAGGTATCATAAAACTGTATAGATACTGTATATGGAATGCTAATTTTAATAAGATCTATAGGTACATATATCATCATATTAATCCAAGATACTATATTGTTTATTGCCCGTTTTAAATTGCGAACACCATCTTCCTTATCTATATTATTAATAATATGTCTTAACAATTCATTGTTAAATAATATATCTCCTTTATTCAAATTATACTGTTTTAATATTTCTGGAATTATATAATCTGTCGCTAATATAATTTTCTCATCATTGTCATATCCATTTACATTTATTACTATCATTCTGTCTCTTAAAATAGGATTTATCAAAGAATCGTCATTGTATGTAAATATAATCATTGAACGTGATATATCCATATCTATTTCCTCAAAATATCTGTCATTAAATTTATCATTTTGAACAGGATCCGTTATGTGTATTAAAGTATTAATTATTTCTTGTCCTTTATATGTATTTGATACTTTATCTAATTCATCAAATAAAAATAGAGGATTCATTATTCCGGTTTTCATTAGAGATTCGCATATTTTTCCATAAGACGACCCTTCATATGTATAAGAATGTCCTTTTAAAAACGACGAATCATCAGTGCCGCTCAATGATATAAAAGCATTTGGATAATTTAACGCATTACAAATTCCCTCTTTAATAAGTTTAGTTTTACCCACACCTGCGCTGCCCTGAATTCCTATAATATACCCGGTAGCCCTTGGAAATGATATTAGTTGCGCCAATACTCTAATAATTTGCTCTTTAGCATCCTTATGACCGAATATCGTATCATCCATGCGCGCCTTAATATTATTTAAAAAATCGCATATTTTTTCATTGCCGTCGCTAATCTTAATAGGTATTTCATAAAATTTATTAAAAGGTATATTGTTTAATGATGATATCCAGCAATTTAATTTATAATATTCCGAAGAATTATTACTCATCTTATTTAAACTCTCGAGTTTCCATATTATGCTCTTTTTTGTTCGGATATTTATATCAGAATTTAATATTTTAAAACGCATCGGAACATCATATGTAATTGTAGTGTTTTCTATTATATCTTCATTTTCTAAAATTTTTACTTTATCTTCTTCGGGTAGTATATCAAAATATTTTTTTTCTATAACATTATATTTTGTATAGAATTTAGAAGTTTTTTTATGAATAGGATGTTTATTTAATTTTACCCCAACACAGTTCTTATTTTTACATTTATTTTTATTTTTACCATTATAAGTATTAGTATCGAGATTATTAGCAAAATTATTAGATTGACCATATTGACCATTATTTAAAATAAGATATATCATTTGATTATTATCATATTCGTCTTGATATTTATTAAAGTTATTATCTGTATTGTTAATATTAATAACTTCATTATATTCTTCCGTCTCATCGGTCTCCTCGGTCTCTTCCGTCTCTTCGGTCTCTTCCGTCTCCTCGGTATCCCCCGTATCCTCGGTCTCTTCAGTATCTTCGGTGTCTTCTTTAGGATTATTAGAATCCTTTTTCATAAGTTAAATTTAATAATATAATAATATATATATACATTTATATATATTATTCATAAGTATTTTTTATAAATTTATATGTATTCGTCTTTATATTCGCTACCCCAATAATAATTCGAAGAGACTGTTCTAACTATTCTATTTGTATATAATATAAAGTATGTGAATAGACATATAACCATTATCATAACTATTAATAATAATAAGTCCAAATATTTATCATCAGTATATAAATTTATTGTGTAGGTACTTATTATTATTAATCCTAATATTAGGATACATACTATATACATATCATAATTTTTATTGTCATATCTAACAACATCTATATTCATATCGCCGTCATGCTTTTTATTAATGATAACATCATTTATATGTTTTTTTTCATTATAGGTATTTTTAGATAACATTAACAATAGATTACCAGTATCTTTTAATGAATCATTGACGATATTTGGTTTTATTAAATTAGTTAAAATAATTAAATTTGCGGCATTATTATTTAAATATGAAACTACATAATCTTTCTTTTGTGTTAAAATATTTGTATCATTTTCCTTCTTCTTATTATATAGTGTTTCCTTAACAGATACACATTTGTGTGATAATGGACACAATTCAAATCCTTGATAATAACTATTTTGAAATCCTTCTTCTATATATAAAGTATTCATAATATAATAACTCATTATTAATACGATTATAACACCAAGACATGCTAAAGATATAGATTTTATAAGAGATTTTTCAACACCGGCGATATTAACTATTATTAAAACAACTATAACAATAATAATTATAATTATATAAGAAATCATTTGATTAAATAATAAATTATTTTTTGATTTATATAATTCATATAACGTAGTTGCATTCTTAATTTTTGATTTATACATATTAATATTCTGTTGGGCACTATTAGTGTAAGAAATTATATTTTGATAATCATCGTGTAAATCCTCTCCTGTTATTTTAGTTATATATACATTATAAAATCTCTGTTTATTATCTATATTATCTATTAATTTATTTGAAGGATCATATACATTATTATTTTTTTGAAGAATTATTTTAACACATATTTTACCCAAAGTATTATTATATGTTGTGAAATTTAGTACTTTATAACCGCCATCATCATCACCTACCTTTATTCTATAAGTTTTATTAAAATCCCTTGTTTTATTTAATATGAACATGTTTTTTATTGATTCATATTCTGTTTTATTACTAATTGTATTATATAATATACTATCTGTCTCTATATGACCATCTCCCTTATCGCTGTATATTATATAATCCCCGTCTATTTTATAGTAATCTTTAAATAATGTGTAATATTGAATTCCCAATTCAGAAGATGCCGAATCTATTACTGGACTGCTAGTATTTTCAATTTCGTCATGTAAATATTTGTCATATTTCTTAAAAACTTCAGCATTATCTAATACTTCTCGTTCATTTTTTCTATATAACAAAAATTTATATTCTTTAGGATTACTGGTATTAATAGGTAATTTATATGTACCAGAACAAGTTTCTGAAGTACTAATATCTACACTACCTTTGTTTTTTATAAAATTATTAAATTCTAACTTACTGCAACCACTTGGACCGTTTTCATTTGAATAATTGTATAAGAAATTATTTTCATAAGATATAGCAATGGCATTTAAAACATATTTATTATTATAAAATATATTTGCCGCTCTTACAGATGATAATAATGTTGATTTAAGACATAATAAATATATATGTAAATAATTAATTGTAGTAGAAAAATCTGTTCCCGGTTTAGTATATTTAATAATACTAATAAAATTAAAAATTCTACGGATTACATATGTATAACACAAATTTTTTGGATCTGTATAAGCAGCGCCTGTTAGTGAGACGACTGTTGTTTGTGCTAATACATCACTATATATTTTTAAATAATTAAAATAGTATTCTGTATTTCCTTGATTACTTACAACTAATTTATCATTATCCGTGAATATATATACTTTATCATCAGAACTGTTAGATTCTCCATTATCTACTTTTGATACTTCTGATGCGTTGATAGTATTACTACTAGAAACCACACATTTAACCGTTGTAATATTTTCAGATCCAAAAAGATTATTTAAATCACCTATATATAAATATATACCATTAACAGGCGTAGATGGATTTATATCTTGCGTATTTATAAATATGCCTCTTGGCGTATATATATCATGATTTTTTTTTAGTTTTCTTTCTACGATAAATATTTTAGTAGATGTCGTGTAATAATCTTTAAAAAATGTACTATAATTTTTATAACAATCTTTAAGTGCCTCAATTATTTTAATAAATATTTCCATATTATAAATTGAATACAATATGTTATTTATAGCGTATTCGTCTGGTAAAATATTTGTAGGAGTCGCATTATCAAATTTAAAAAAACATAGATGGTCTTTACTTACAGCACTTGAAGGAATATGAGTATTTTGTATTGTTGTAGTACTATCACCCGCGTGATATGTTTGATGTAAATAAGGATATAATGAATTATGTAATAAATTCTTAAAATCTGTATCTACAGGTCCTGTAGTTAGTCCATTAGTACTTGCGCCAGTAACTAATTTAACAGTATTACTGTCGATACCATAAGTAATAGTGTTAATATTTACTGGAAATAATGAATTAAAATTAGTTGCAAATGTATTTGCGCTGCCACTATTATCTCCTTTAAATATCTTATATCTAATATCATTTATAGCATCTCTTAATTCACTATAGTGATGTAAATCAGTATCTTCAATACTACTTGTCATTAATTAATTTTATAATACTCTATTATTTTATAGATATAATATATTTATTTAAATACAAGATCTATATGAAAAAGATTCGCCGCTATTTTCGTTATATCTGTCTATCCTGACTATATCACCATGTTTCAATCCTATCCATTTAGCGATAGGATCATTCTGTAATATAACGTGCATATGCATTTTACTGCGCGCCAAATATTCTTTCATAAACTCTTTAACTTCATCTTCGGTGAGTTTTGTATGTTTAGGAACATATTCGTGTTTTGTTGGATTAAACATCAACTGTTGCGAACTAAAATACTGAAGATGACCTCCGTTTTTTTGAAATATTTTATCATATTTATTAAGTTGGGATTTTACAGCGGTTGATATTGATTCATTATTGAATACTATAATTATATTATTTTTACCTCCGTATTTATTAGTAAATTCGCTAATATTATCACTTTCTTTTAACTTTTCTTTTAATTCGTTTATTATTGTTTTCCTCAAATTTTTAGAAAGAGCATACAAGATGCTCGTTTTTGACGTTTGAACATTAATAACGTGTTTATCTGTTTCAAAATCTTCTTTATTTAGAGATAAAAGCATCTCTTTAAAAGATAAAACATCATCTCCTCTATCAACAAGCATATCCTCTATATTCTTATTAATAATCTCGATATCCATATTATTTTATAATATTTATCTTATTATTATATAATAATAAAAAAGTCAATTTTTATTATTATACTATATACTATATATTACCTATAAGGCAAGTTGTCTAGAGGCTCTCTCGATTATTTTAGGGTCAATATAACTTTTTTTACATACATTAGATGTGTTATGTAATTCCTGCGATGTTAGTTCTATCGCTCTTTTAATAGGGTTTTTCTCATTTTTACATTTATGTAAAAATTTGTTAAATAAATTGTTGGCATTCCAAGTACGCAGATCCTTCGTAGTTATATTAACCTTCAGTTTATCCATTAAATAATTATTGACATCGTCTGAACTTATGCGCTTATTATTGAATTCAAAAATATAATTATTGTTTTTAGAATTTACATTATTAACTTTTCTTGATAAATAATCATACACGTGTTTATTTTTACAAATCGCCGTATTCCGCACTCCTTTCTTTCCTACAAAATCAAATAATACGCAATTATTACCATTTTCTACAAATAGTTTAATATGGGAATAATTTAGCGTTGTTATTCCATAAGATTTATTTTGCTGCTCATATATTTTATTACCTATTCTAAATCCGCAAGTCAATATCAATGTTATTATAATCGCTATGATTTTATTTTTCTCATCATCGGATTTTAAATCCTTAGATATGTGCTTTTTTATCTTTATAAAAAATTTATCATAACGCTCTATTTTGTCATATTTCTTTTTGTTTTGCTCTTCTATATATTTTGAATTATATATAACCTGTTTTCTGCCCTTACTATCATAACCATACCCTAGTATTTTTTTATTGTTAATTATTACAACATTATTATAGCAGGGAGGTATTTTTAGTTTTTTAATATCACTAATCTTGTTTTCGTCTGTTATTTCATCTCCGTTTTTATAATTATAATATTTAAAACCAGTCAAATAGGTTCCTACTCTTTTTATTTTCATATGTTTATTTATTGTAAATAAATTATAAATATGATGTTGAAAAATGATATAAACATATAATTATATATGTATTCATAAAGTGAATATAATGGCATCAAAGAAAGCGACTCAAGTACCTCCTTCCCCGGCGACTGAAACTAAATTGGTTGCTAAAAAACAACCGGTAGTTAAATCAACTCTAGCGACCACCGCAACTACTGCGACTCCGGCAGTTCCCGCCACTCCTGTTTCTCTAACTGTTCCTAAAGCAAAACCCGAAGAAGTAGCGCAATCGGGAGATGCTACTACCGAGGCATCCCAAGTTAAAGATAATGCTGTTTCTGTTATTATCGAAAAAGTAAATACTCTATTCGCCAATTTTAAGGAAGTTCAAAATCTCCTCAAAGTATTGAGTAAAGATTATGAGAAACAACAGAAGATTATCGAGAAGGCACAAAAAAAGCGCCAAAATGCTAAAAACTCGCCTTCTGGTTTTGCGAAACCCAACAAGATTTCCGACGAACTTTGCGATTTCATTGGAGTTCCTCACGGAACCGAGAAATCACGAACTGACATCACCCGCTTTATCAACTCTTATGTTAAAGAGCACAATCTCAATAAACCCGAGAATAAGCGATTCATTCTTCCCGATGAGAAACTAAAGAAAATCCTAAATGTTGGCGATAAAGAAGACATCAACTATTTCATTCTACAAAAACTGATTTCTCATCATTTCCCGCCTTCCGCTAGCAAACTTGCTGCGACTGCTTGATAGATTTGTAATCTATATATCGAGATATAAATTATTTTTTCAAATTATAATAATTATTATAAAATATTAAAAATTGATATAAATATATATTACGAACTATAATATAATAACATATAGTTCTATATACGATGAGCGCTCCTAAAACCACATGTGCTATTTCCAAGACAGCAAATAATGGAAACGCTCTTAAAACATCCGGAAGTTCTATTGTTGATTATTTCATGCTATTTGTTAGAGATTTGGATGTTAGTGTGAGCAATGACTATATTGAAAAATGCTGGAAAGAAGATCCGCAAAAAACAGTTGCTATTATTTTCAATGGTCGTGACAGATTGAATGGTAAAAAAGAGAAGAAAATCGCAAACGACGCTATGCTCTGGTTGAGAAAAAATAAATTTAGCACATATATAAATAACATCAAGGTATATATTGAAAAATATGGACGCTGGAAAGACCTACATTATATATGCTATAAGTTGAAAAATATTGAGCAGAGAATTGAAATGAATATGATTGCTGAAAAATTAATTGAAGATAAGATTAATTTGGAAAATAATAATCCAGTATCTCTATGCGCGAAATGGGCGCCGAGTGAAAATGATAAGTATGATAAGAGAAGACAATATGCCAAGAAGGTCGCGTCCTTTATCTATGGTAGTAAAGATATGAGTAAGATGGAAAAATATAGAAAAGAGTATTTGGTCCCATTGAGAAAGAAGATAGATATTGTTGAAGCAAAGATGTGTGATAACGAGTGGGAGTCTATTAAATACGAGAATGTTCCCGGAGTAGCATCAAATAGATTAAAGAAGGCGTTTATTAAGCATGACGAAGAAAGATATAAAAAATATTTGGAGGATGTTAAAAACAATGTTAAGAAAATTAATGTTACTGGTATTCTTCCTCACGAATTGTCAGGCGTTTATATTAAAGAGTTAGATAAATTTAAAAATAAGGAACTTTGCCAAACTACGGAAATGCAATGGAGAACTATTGTTGAGAATGTTAGAAAATCTGGAAACTTCGATAATGCGATATCAATCGTTGATATTTCTGGGTCAATGTTTAACGCTAGAAATGGAAGTATTCCGGCACAAGTCGCTATAGCACTAGGTATTATTACTTCTTTGTGCTGTAAGGGTAATTTCGCTAATAAAATTATTACATTTAGCGAAGAACCGCAACTGGTAGATTTGATTAGTTCAAAAAAATCCGGTAAATCAGGCGAACCTATTGAAGTAGGAAAAAATGAAGATAACTATAAATTAGAAATTCCTACACTTCATGAATGTATTACAAATTTGCTAAATATTGATTTTGGATTTAGCACTGACTTTCTAAAATGTAATGAAGAGATTATTAAATATGCTATTAAATATAATGTTTCACAAGATAATATGCCTACAAAACTATTCGTATTTACAGATATGCAATTTAATAATGCTGATAGATCTAATGATATAGATACTGTGTATCAAAGTATTGTTAAATTGTATGAAACTAATAATTATAAGGCGCCTAAATTTATATTCTGGAATCTTAATTCAGATAGCGACAACGTTTTCCCTGTTAATTGTGATACAGAAGGGACTGCTATTGTATCAGGATTTTCAGAGCAACTCCTAAAAATATTTATGAATTATGACGAATTTAAACCAGAGTTTATCGTGAATGAAATCCTAGCGCCTTATCTAAATGATATTATTATCACCGACAAATAAATTATATTATAATTACTATATTATGATAATTTATTATATATTATATATTTTTATAATATAATATAATAATATAAAAAAATGATTTATTTTTTAGTTTTCTAAAATATATAAAACTCTAATATGCTACCAGCAATTAGTAATTTTACCGACAAAGATTATATTCTAAATATTGTTAGGTATTTGCAAGGCTATTGCGAACTCAAAAAGTTGAGCGAGATAAATAAGTCGTCTAACATCTTTGTTAAAAATGAGACAAATTTTAAAAGTATAGTCGGAGATAAAAGAAATAAGTATAATTGTGATATGTTGAAATATTATTTAATTAAAAAAGTTAGTTATGAGATTAATAATGATTATAAGAAAACACTAAATAAGATTAAGAAAAGTTTTACAAACTACTACAAAAGTCTTACAGATAAAGAAAGTTTGTATATGAGATATAAAATAAATGCGTATAAATATACCAATTCAATGAATAAAGGATGCTTGCCTTATTTGGAAGATATTATTTCATATCATTTTAATGAAAAAAATAAAAATAATTGGTCAAATAACGATATCCATAAGACATCAATACAAATATCGAAAAATTTATATAATATAATATTATCTATTGATAATAATTATAAATTAAAAAACGAAAAAATTGTACTATGGCTATCGTCAATATCATAGATATCATATTTAATTGGAATAGGCAAGACCACCCATACCAGATAATATTCTCAAGACATTGTAATTTACCGCAAATATAAATATAGTTCCAGTAATTTTAGATGACAACGATAGAACTGCGGTATCAATACGAGACATATTGAGAGTGCCACTTGGTTGATGTTCTTCGGGTTTAAGAGCGAATGAATATACGTTAATGCCCTTGTGGTACATATCGGGAGTGTTTTCGTGATGTTGATAGGGTTGGACTAATGAGAAATATTCGCCTTGTCTTGTAGCAAAACGATCATTTCCGTTAAGCATTATTTTTGCTTGCATTACGGGATTAGTCGAGGTTACATAGTTATTATAAGTATTACCTGTACCAGTGGCATTAGTATCTCTAGTTGAAGTTGAAAAGTTATTCCAATATACAGACGATACATCGGATTTTCTAATAGTCCATACAAGTTCTTTACAAGGGTGATTGAAATTCATTCTTAGACTTTTCATGGAATCAGAATTAGTTCCCGAAGTGGTTATAGTGTCGGTACCGGTAAATTGTAATTGTTCTATTAAATATTCGTGAGATAATTGAGCAAATCTTCGGCGTTCATCAGTATCTAAGAATATATAATCAACCCATAATGTTGGTTCATCTAAAGTTAATACTGATTTTGTAGCAGAGAAAAGAGTAGTAGTACTATTCGGTACGCCATCTGGTTTATCTTGTTCTTGACAATAGTTAGATTCATTTGTGTCGCATAAGTTATCAGCAGATTCATATTCAATATTTATTTTTACTTCGTGATATTGTAAGGCGATTAAGGGAAGTGCGAGACCTACATTGCGGCAGAACCAAAATTCTAAAGGAACATATAATTCGTAAGAAGTTGCTTCTGCTAATTCAGAACAGCAATTTTCTTTATTAGCACCAATCATTTTATAATATCCTTCGCGTTTGCCATATGGTAAGGAAAGTTCATTCCATATGTAAAGCCATTCTGAATAATGCTTATCTATACGTTGACCACCGATTTCTAATTCAACGGTTTTTAATAATTTTTGTCCAACGTTAGGAACTAACGCTAAATGTCTATCCGTTGAAGTGTTTTTTAATTTTCCGTAAAAATATACTCTATGTATTAAATCACCATTGCGAGTAATTTGATAAGTAGCACGAGAACCTAGGGAATTGCTTCCGGAAGCAGTTTGTTGAATTGCTTCGATAGCGAAGTTAGTATGACGACGATAAACTACTTTGAAAAAGGTAATTTGAGGATTACCGGTTAAATAAACATCCTGAGCACCATAAGCTACTAATTGAAGAAGACCACCACCCATTTACGCTATAT